>OCHD01000391.1_pt1 | contig 45788 bp, 42 predicted proteins | sample 1538481 | NCBI WGS metagenome assembly OCHD01 (sample SAMN04571699, study PRJEB22368) | human gut metagenome | biome: human gut; material: stool | host: Homo sapiens | place: Luxembourg | collected 2012-09-07
ACTACGATAAGTTTGTCGTCAACGGCGAGGTACATACTATGGCAGACGAGTCCTACACCAGCCATAACACTACCCGTCTGGATGTGGAAGGCACTGTGAAGAAGATCCTGACCACCGAATATGTCCAGAACGCACTGAAGGGCATCCCGAATGTCTAAAGAAAAGTTGCTGCTGGTTGGTGCCGGCGGATTTGGGCGCATAGTGGTGGAGCAGGCGATGCTCCAATATGACTGTGCCTTTGTGGATGATGGACAAGCCGTGGGTGTCGAAATTTGTGGCATTCCGGTGGTTGGCGGTCTTGCTGATTTGCCGGAGTTGCGGAAGGAGTACGGCTTGCTGGTGGTGGGTATCGGCAATAATTGGTTCCGAGCACAGGTGTATGAGAAGGCAAAAGCACTTGGCTATGCGTTCCCCAACATCATTGCTCCCAGTGCCTACATCAGTCCATACGCCAAGTTGGGATGCGGCTGTGTGGTGCTGCAAAACGCTTGTGTTCAGAATGGTGCATCTGTGGGAAACGGTGTTCTGCTGAATGCCGGAACGGAAATCCACTGTGGTGCAGCGGTAGGGGACTACGCCCTAATTTACACCAACAGCGTTGTTCGCACCGGTGCGACTGTGGGAAACTTTACTCGCATCGGCAGTAACTGCACCATCTGCAATCATGCAGCCGTGCCGGATGGCGCGGATATTCCGGACTGCACCGCAGTACATTAAAGAGGTGATAGGATGAACATTCTAGTCACAGGTGCCAAGGGCATGGTGGGAACCGCCCTGTGCAACAACCTGAAAAACATCCGGGACGGCAAGAACAAGACCCGCCCGGCATTGAATATTGAAGAAATCTACGAATATGATTTGGATTCCACACTGAAAGAGCTGGACGAGTACTGCCAGAAGGCGGACTTTGTGTTCAATCTGGCAGGCGTGAATCGTCCGGAGAACCCGGAAGATTTCATGAAGGGCAACTTCGGTTTTGCTTCTGATCTGCTGAACTGCCTGAAAAAGCACAACAACAAGGCAACCATCATGCTGTCTTCCTCCATTCAGGCTACCATGGCTGGACGCTTCGGAAACAGCGAGTACGGACGCAGCAAGAAGGCTGGCGAGGAACTGTTCTTCCAGTATGCTCAGGAGACCGGGGCAAAGGTGGCCGTCTACCGCTTTGTCAACCTGATGGGCCACAGCCGCCCTAAGTACAATAGTGCCGTCAGCACCTTCTGCTGGGCGGTTGCCAATGACGAGCCCTTCACTGTCAACGACCGCAGTACCGAGTTGGAACTGCTGTACATCGACGATTTGGTAGAGGGAATGTTTGACCTGCTGGAAGGCAAGGAGCAGCACTGTGAATTTGACGGTGTGGAGACAGTTCTGCAAACGGATGGCCGCTACTGCTGCGTTCCCGTGACCCACAAGGTTACGCTGGGCGAGATCGTGGACTTGCTGCAGGAGTTCAAGGCGCAGCCGAGTACGCTCATGATGCCCAAGATGCCGGACGGCTCCTTTGCCAAGAAGCTTTACTCCCTGTACCTGACCTATCTGCCCACAGACAAATTTAAGTACGCTCTGAAAATGAACGTGGACAACCGTGGTTCTTTCACGGAATTGGTTCATACCGCTGACTGTGGGCAGGTGAGCATCAACATCAGCCGTCCCGGAATCACCAAGGGGCAGCACTGGCACAACTCCAAGTGGGAGCTGTTCATTGTGGTGGCAGGTCACGGACTGATTCAGGAGCGAAACATCAACACTGGAGAAACGGTGGAGTTTGAAGTTTTCGGGGACAAAATTGAGGCTGTCCACATGATTCCCGGCTGGACGCACAACATTATCAACCTGTCGGAAACGGAGAATCTGGTGACGGTGATGACCTGCAACGAAATTTTCAACCCGAACCACCCGGACACCTTCTTCGAGCCGGTGTAAAAGAAGATACTGGTTGTCAATAGGAGAATGATATGGAACACAATTTTACATGGAAAAACGACGGTCGCACCAAGGTCATGATTGGTTGCGGTACCCGTCCGGAGATTATCCGACTGGCTGCGGTTATCAAGCGTTGCCGGGAATACTTTGACTGCTGCGTGGTCTACTACAATCAGAACTGGGACAGAAACCTTTCCACCGTGTTTTGGGAGGATTTCGAACTGAAGAACACCTTCGGGGAATATGGCCCGGACATTCTTGTGCCTGTGGTTGGCGAGAATCTGGGTGTGACCTGCGGTAACATTCTGGGACGTAGCTATGAGCTGCTCAGCGAATTGCAGCCGGAGGGCTATCTGGTGCTGGGCGATACCAACTCCTGCCTGTCTGCCATCTCTGCGAAGCGGCTGCACATTCCTCTGTTTCACATGGAGGCCGGCAACCGCTGCAAGGATGAGTGCCTGCCTGAGGAGACTAATCGCCGCATCGTGGATGTGATTTCTGACGTGAATATGTGCTATTCCGAGTTTGCCCGGAAGTATCTGGCGGACACCGGACTGCCCAAGGAACGCACCTACCAGACCGGCTCTCCCATGGCGGAAGTCCTGCACATGAATCTGGAGAAGATCCAGAAAAGCGACGTGCTGGAGCGTCTGGGACTGGAGAAGGACAAGTACATTCTGCTGTCTGCTCACCGTGAGGAGAACATCGACTCTGAAAAGAACTTCCTGAGCCTGTTCACCGCTATCAACGCACTGGCAGAAAAGTACGATATGCCCATTCTCTACTCCTGCCATCCTCGCAGCAAGCACCGTCTGGAAAAGAGCGGCTTCCAGCTGGACCCTCGTGTCCGGGTCAACGAGCCGCTGGGCTTCAACGACTACAACAAGCTACAAATGAATGCTCTGGCGATCGTCTCCGACTCCGGCACTCTGCCAGAGGAGAGTAGCTTCTATCTGTCCATCGGTCACCCCATCGCCGCCGTGTGCATCCGCACCAGTACGGAACGCCCTGAGGCGCTGGAGGCTGGTGACTTTATTCTGGCTGGCATTACTACTCGTGAGCTTCTCAACGCTACCGATATGGCAATCGAGATGAAGCAAAAGGGCGTTCTGGGCAAGCCCTGCCCTGATTATGTGGACGAGACCGTGTCCATGAAGGTGGTTCGCATCATTCAGGGGTATGTGAATGTAGTCAATAAAATGGTGTGGAGAAAATACTGAGTTACAAAGTGAGAATGCTATGCGACGAGTGAATATATTAGGCGTTGAAATTTCGGCTGTTAACAAAGAAACTGCAATTCAATATTTATTAAAAAACATGGACAAAGCACGAGGAAGATATATTTGTGCTTGTAATGTTCATACTACCGTAACAGCACATGAAAATTTGGACTATCAAGCGGTTCAAAACAATTCATTCATGACTTTGCCAGATGGAAAGCCCTTATCTAGTGTAGGCATTCGTCGCGGGTATTCGGAAATGGGGCGAGTGACTGGCCCCGATTTTATGGAACAAGTGATTGCAGCCACAGAAAAAAGTGATGCTCGTCACTATTTTTATGGAACAACGCAAAAAAATCTGAATGCATTACTTGAATACTTAAAGGCGAATTATCCACAATTATCCATTGTCGGTTGTGAGCCATCATTGTTTAGGCCGTTGACGATACAAGAAGAAACAGAACTGTGCGATAGAATCAACGAATCGAAAGCGGATTTTGTATGGGTTGCACTCGGTGCGCCACGTCAAGAAAAGTTCTGTGCAAAACTCAGCAAAAATACAAAGGCCGTTTGGATAGCTGTTGGTGGAGCATTTAATGTTATTTCTGGAGTGATTCCACGTGCACCGCAGTGGATGCAGGATCACAGCTTAGAATGGCTGTATCGATGGAGCAAGGAACCAAAAAGATTGTTTAAACGGTATGCAGAAACAAATTCAAAATTTATTTTTTATCTGATAAAAGAGAAGGTTGAAAAAAGATGAGAAAAAAAGTCTGCATGGTCGTTCCGAGCTTTACGGCAAAGGGTGGAATAACAGCTGTAGTCAATGGTTATCGGAATTCTCAATTGACAGAAGATTACGATGTACGATTTATAGAAACCTATTGTGATGGCAATAAAATAAAAAAGGTCGCAATATATTTAAAGTCAATGTTTAAGTATTTATACGCGTTGATTTTTTGGAGAGCAGAAATTATCCACATTCATTCTTCCTTTGGCGGCAGTTTCTATAGAAAAAAGTTTTTTATAGATTTCGGTAGATTGTTTAACTGTAAAATTGTAAATCATATTCATGGATCATATTATGACGAGTTCTATTTTAAAGCTTCTAACTACAAAAAAAAGATGGTTCAGAAAACGTATGAGAAATGTAATATATTTATTGTCTTGAACGAATCGGCAGAGAAAAATCTAAAACAAATCGTTCCGGATAAGCAAGTAGCTGTTATTGAGAACTATGGTATCTTAGAAACATCGGCAATACACAACTACAAGAACAGGAACGAAAATATTGTATTGTTCCTCGGCTTTGTTACAGAAAAAAAAGGGTGTTTCGATATGCCCCGAATTTCAGAGATGGTTTTACGAGAAGTGCCAGATGCTCAGTTTGTTTTGGGTGGAGTGGGAGAACTTGAAAAACTTGGGAAACTTGTAAGTGTGAATCATTTTAAATTTTTAGGATGGATAGAAGGTGAGAAAAAAAAGGAATGGCTAGAGAGAGCAAAGGTGTTTTTTCTGCCATCATATTCAGAAGCTATGCCAATGTCAATTTTAGAAGCAATGGGATACGGGTTGCCTGTTGTTGCTTCTAATGTTGGCGGCATTCCTTCAATTGTGAGAAACAATATAAATGGATTTACCTTTATCCCCGGAGATGTTGAAGGAATGGCGGCAGCAATTATTGAGATTCTCAAAAATAGTAAGTTGGCAAACAAGCTATCCGAGAACAGTGCGAAAATTATTGCCGAAGAATATTCATTGAAAAGTCATATTGATGCAGTTGAGAAACTGTATGAGGCACAAGCATGAAATTAGTATATAGAATTTTGGACATTTTTCGAAGAGGATTCAACAAGTTATTAATTGAACCGGGAATGAAGAAAGGTTTTTCTTCTTGCGGAAAAATGGTGAAAATTGGCGCAGGATGTGAACTTAAGCCGTTAAATAATATTGCGGTAGGAAACCATACCGAGATTGGACCGCGAGCATTATTTTGGACAACACGTGCAAAAATACACATTGGAGATAATGTCATCTTTGGCCCCGGCGTAACAATAATCACAGGGGATCATCCGACAAATGTTGTCGGAAGAAGTATCAACTCTATAAAAGAAAGTGAAAAGCCACTGGATTGTGATCAGGATGTTGTAATTGATAATGATGTCTGGATTGGTTGTAACAGCACTATATTGAAAGGTGTTCATATCCATGAAGGGGCAGTTGTTGCAGCTGGAAGTGTAGTGACAAGAAATATTCCATCCTATGAAATATGGGGGGGTACCAGCTAAAAAGATAAAGGCCCGCTTTACTCCCGTGCAGCTTAATCAACATATAAAAATTATGCAGAGTGAAATAGAAGGATAAAGCCGTATGAACAATATACCTAAAGTGATTCACTATTTTTGGTTTGGAAATAATCCCAAGCCTGAGATTGTTACAAAGTGTATTGCATCTTGGAAAAAGTTTATGCCTGACTGGGAAATCAAAGAATGGAATGAAAATAACTATGATGTGCACTGCTGTAAATATGTGGAACAGGCCTATCAAGCAAAAAAGTGGGCGTTTGTATCCGATTATGCGCGATTTGATATTCTCAATCGTTTTGGTGGCCTATATTTTGATACGGATGTTGAATTGTTGAAGCCTGTTCCAAAAGAATACTTCAACAATCCATTCACAGCCGTTGATAATAATGGTATAGCAGCCCCCGGACAAGTCATTGCCGTATCGAGTCACCATTGGCTGACGGAGAATATTATTGCATCGTTTAAAAACAGTGAATTCGATGCGAAAAATCTTACGGCGGATGTAACTATCAACTCGAGAGTAAATAAATATTTAAAATCCAAGGGATTTATTGAAAAAGACAGCTTTCAAATCATAGATGATTTGTATATATATCCTTCTGTTCAGTTTTGCGGATATGATGTAAATATTAATGAGTATAATATTACTCCTGAGACGATTGCAGTACATCATCTTGCAGGCAGTTGGATGAACGGTAAACAACTAACAAAGAGAAAGATTCAGTTATTAGTCAAGAAATTCGTGGGAGTAAATGGATATAAAAAACTACTAAAGATAAAACGAGCAGTTTGGGGTATATCAAAATAGCATAACAAGGAAAAAAGGAACATGAAGATTCAAATTCCTAAAAGCAAAAGTTGCCTTGATTTTGGATTGTTTATTTTCCCGATTAAAACTGGACTTGATATGTCAGGATTACTCAAAATAGATGAGCATTTTGATGCGGTGCTTATAGTTCTCTTTGGTATAGCAGTTAAATGATTTTTGTAGGAGGAACCAGATTTGGAAATTAAAGTTAAGGCTCCAAGGGTGAACACGTTTGTCGATTTAGGTCTCCTACTCTTTGTATTAAAAACAGGATTCGATGTTTCTGGGATTTTGCCACATAATACCATAGTTGATAACATTATCATCGTTGTCGGTCTGGGAGCTTTTGTCATATCTGTTTTGCAACAGAACTACTCGGCAAATACTTTATTCAAGTACGCGATGGTAACGGCGTTGTCTCTTTGTTCAACTTTAGCCTCAGGACAGTCAGTAATTATCATAACTGTCATAACTATTTTGGCCATTCGCCAATTAAATTTTACGACAGTTATCCGCAAATTGAGAATCTGGTCAACTTGGTTTCTCTGCGTACATTCCATATGTTTTGCATTATTGTATTTTATGGGGCAGACGCAGCTGTTTTCTACTGATGGCCAAGGGCGGGTTCGGGCATCGTTTGGATTTGGACATGCGAATTCTTTTTCGATATATGTTTTCAATATCATTTTAATGTGGACATGGGAAAAATACGATGAGTTATCATGGAAAAACGTGTTTGCAGTTGCAGTAATAGATACCGTTTTGTTTCAACTGACTGATTCTAAGACATTCTATTTCTGTGCACTTATTTTTTTATTGTTATTAATGGTGATACGTTGCAAAAAACTACCTGTGGGATGGATCATCGAAGCTGCAAAACTGATTTTTCCGACATTGTCACTTCTTTTTCTATCTGCGTATGGTTTGCTACTCAAGGGCAACCTATTGATAAGAACATTAGATAAGGCTTTGACCGGACGAATAACTCTTGGTGCATATGCGCTTCAGAAATATGGAGTATCCTTTATGGGGCAAAAGTTGAATTTTGGAAGCATGACATGGACACCAGAGTGGCAGCTCAATTATTTTACGCTTGATTGCACATATACAAGTTTGTGGATAAATATCGGATGGCTGTGGATCATTATATTGATTGGATGCTTCTTCCTGATTGCACAAAAAGGAAGCATAAAGACGAGCGTGTTTATTATTATGTGGGCACTATATGCAATTTCAGAGGTGCACGGCCTGGATGCATATCTTTGTTTCCCAATTCTAATGATAAGCACGCTTTTGGATAACAAATGTAAGTGAGAGTCAAGTAAGTGGTGAACAAAATGACATATGCACCTGTTGTTAAGGCTACGTTAAATCGACACGAACATTTAAAATGTGCATTGGAATCATTGAAGAAAGATGCGTGATCGAAATATACGGATGTGTATATTTCGATTGCCTATCCTCCTAGTGATAAGTATAGGAGTGATTATGAAAAAGTGAGCGATTAAAAAGTCTTATATTTATGGGATGTGGGTGATTTATGGTTTGAGCGAGGCAACCATATTAAATGGTTGTTTTTGTTTCCTTGTGTTTTTATTGGTAGAAATTTTAGGAGGGCGTGTCGATACAGAACAGTATAACGATAATATTCATTTGCTGAATTTGAATAATAATTAAAGGGAGATTAGCTTTTATGGTATATGCTCCAATATATATTCCTACATTATGTAGGTCAAAGCACTTTCAAAGATGCATTGAATCATTGAAAACAAATACATGGGCAAAATATACGGATGTTTATATTGCTTTAGATTACCCACCAAGCGAAAAATATAGAAACGGTTATGAGAAAATCTGTAAGTATTTAAGCGAAAGTGATTTCTCATGTTTTAAGAGCTTTAATGTTGTTAAACGTAAGAAAAATTATGGTGCAGGATTGAACTCAAGAAAAATGCGAGAATTCATTAGTGAAAGATATGATCGATGGATATTTGCAGAAGATGACATTTTTTTCTCCCCCATTTTTTTGGAATACATGGATAAAGCATTAGAAAGGTATGAAAATGACGAAAGCGTAATAGGGGTAAATGGATACTCTTACCCATTGCCATATAAGATAAATAAGAAAGATGCAAATGTATTTAAGCAAAAATTTACTTTTTCAATGTGGGGAGCAGGTTTTTGGAGAGATAAATATAATCATATTGTAGAAGTTCTAAAGAATGGATATATGTATGATTGTTATCCATCTGTAAAAAAAGATGGACGTCTAAAAAACTTGATTACCGGACGATATTATGATTACATGTTTTATGCGTTAACCAACAGTGGCAGATATTTTACAGTTATATCTGATATGGCGTTGGGTGTTTATATGACATTTAATGATTTGTACGTCATTACCCCTGTTCAGTCGAAAACAAGAAACTATGGATTTGACGGAACAGGGGTGTGCTGCCAAAATATAGCAGAAATTAATAATAAATCATCCTTGACATATGACTACACTTTACAGACTGTAGATAGTGGGAATGGGCAAGAGGTCATAATAATACAAGATGATGAAACTTTTTTGATGGATAACAAAAAAATATTTGACGATTTCCTAGTGACAGATGTAAATGAGAAAAGAAAGGTCGATATGCTCATATGGGCCGAGCGTATTCTTGGAAGAAAAAATACAGTGAAGCTATGCAGCATATTAAAGGAAATAAAAAATGGCAAATAGTGACAAAAGTTCTGTTTTGTCCAATTTTATATGGCGCTTTGCAGAACGATGTGGCGCGCAGTTCGTGACAGTTATCGTTTCAATTGTTCTTGCGAGAATTTTGTCGCCGAAAGATTATGGACAGATTGCTCTTATCACTGTTTTTACAACGATCATGCAGGTGTTTGTGGACAGTGGATTGGGACTGGCATTAATTCAAAAAAAGGATGCAGATGAACTCGATTTTTCTTCTGTGTTTTATTTTAATTTTGCGGTCTGTTTGATTTCATATGCATTTATGTTTGCTACGGCACCGTATATAGCCGCATTTTATAAAGATACTTCTCTAACACCGATAATACGAGTTATTAGTTTAACTATTGTAATTTCTGGAGTTAAGGGAATTCAGCAGTCCTATGTTTCACGTAACATGCTGTTCAAACTGTTCTTTTTCTCAACATTAGGTGGAACAATTTTTTCTGCATTTTTAGGAATAGGCTTAGCTTATGCAGGATTTGGAGTATGGGCTATTGTAGCACAGCAGCTTTCGAATACAGCCATTGATACATTGATTTTGTGGATCAATGTCAAGTGGAGACCGAAGAAAATGTTTTCGTGGAATCGGTTAAAATCCTTGCTTTCTTTTGGATGGAAGATGCTGGTATCATCGCTGCTGGATACTGTATATAACAATATTCGCAGCTTAATAATTGGAAAAATGTATTCATCAGCTGATTTGGCCTATTATAATCAAGGAAAACAATTTCCACATACGATTGTAAATAATATCAATTCTTCAATAGATAGTGTTCTATTACCATCGATGTCATCGGCTCAAGACGATAGAACTCGCGTTAAATCGATGACAAGACGATCAATAAAAACAAGTACATATATTATGGCTCCGATGATGATGGGACTTGCATTTTGTGCAGAACCAATAGTGCAGCTAGTCTTGACGGATAAATGGTTACCGTGCGTTCCTTTTTTGAGAATTTTCTGTATTACATATATGTTTTATCCGATTCATACTGCAAACCTGAATGCAATAAAAGCAATGGGACGAAGCGACTATTTCTTAAAATTGGAAATTGCAAAAAAAACGGTCGGAATGACGTTACTTATTTCGACAATGTGGTTTGGAGTTATGGCCATGGCATACAGCTTATTGCTTGGAACACTATTTGGAATGATAATAAACTCTTGGCCTAATAAAAAACTGCTTAATTATTCGTATTTTGAGCAAATGAAGGATATCTTGCCAGGAATAGCTATTGCATTTGTGATGGGATGCTGTGTGAAGGTTGTTGAATTACTCCATGTATCAGCTGCGGCAACATTGATGATTCAGATTCCACTTGGTGCAGTTATTTATGTTGGAGCATCGGCATTTTTCCATTTGGAATCATTCGAGTATCTTATAGAAATGGTTAAGTCTGTTCTGAGAAAGAAGGAGAAAAATTAATGAAAAAATTACTTTTACTTGGCGGTGCACGCTATCTGTTGCCTGTTATTGAAGCAGCACATAAACTGGGAATCTATGTGATTACCTGCGATTATCTGCCGGATAATATTGCGCACAAATATTCTGATGAGTATTGCAATGTCAGCATTATTGACAAAGAAAAAACACTGGCAGCGGCACAGAAGTTGAATATTGACGGCATTATGTCTTTTGCTTGCGATCCAGGTGTTGTTACGGCTGCTTATGTTGCTGAGCAGATGGGACTGCCCAATGTTGGACCTTACGAATCGGTCTGCATCCTACAGAATAAGGGAAAGTTTCGAGAGTTTTTGACGAAAAATGGATTTACGGTTCCGACCGCTAAGGGCTACAAAAATGTGGATGATGCACTCAAGGATGTTGAGATGTTCCACTGGCCGGTTATTGTAAAACCGACTGACTCGGCAGGAAGTAAAGGCGTTACCCGTGTGGATGACCCGAAAGATTTAAAAAAGAGCATTCAGTATGCACTTTCTTACTCTCATTCGGATGAATTTATTATTGAGGACTTTATCACGCAGCACGGATACTCGTCCGATACGGATAGCTTCTCCATTGATGGCGAGTTGAAATTTGTTTCTTTTGACTGCCAGCGATTTGATCGGGAGGCAAAGAATCCATACACTCCGGCGGCTTATAGTTGGCCGTCTTCTATGACAGCAGAACATCAGGAAGAACTGAAAAACGAGATTCAACGTCTGCTGAAACTTTTAAAGATGCGAACCGCTGTCTACAATATTGAAACCCGTGAAGGAACTGACGGCAAGGCATATATTATGGAATTGTCTCCGCGCGGTGGTGGCAATCGCTTGGCAGAGTGCCTTCGTTATGCAACTGGTGTAGACATGATTACTAATATGGTCAAGTATTCAGTTGGTCTTCCGGTGGACGAAATTAAACAGAAACCGTATGACGGCTGCTGGGCAGAAATCATTCTTCATAGCGATGAACCGGGCGTGTTCAAGGAACTTTGGATTTCTGATGAGATTGCAGCAAACGTCGTGGAATGCGACCTTTGGATTGAAGAAGGTACACCTGTTGGAGGCTTTGAAGCTGCCAATGAAGCAATTGGTACGCTAGTATTGAAATTTGAAAGTCAAGAGCGAGTTGAGGAAATTCTTTGTAATCAAAAAAATTATGTAAAGGTTAGACTTGCGTAATTCATCCTTGAAAATCACAGGAGAGAAATAATATGAAAAAACTGCTGATATTAGGTGGAAAACCAATTGGAAGCACGGAAATTGTCCAAGCTGCAAGAAAAAAAGGAGTTTATACGGTTGTTGCAGACTATCTGCCAGAGACTGAATCACCTGCAAAAACTATTGCAGATGAGCAGTGGAATATTTCAGTTGACCAAATTGATGAACTAGCTAAAAAAATTAAAGCAGAACATATTGATGGCGTTGTAGCTGGCGTACATGAATTTTGTCTACGCAAGGCAATTCAGGTATGTGAAAAATGTGGTCTTCCTTCTTGGTGCACATTAGCACAGTGGGACAACTGTAGCAATAAGAAGGCTTTTAAGGAACTTTGTGTAAAAAATGGGATTGATGTTGCAAAAACATATAAATTAGAAGATGAGATTGATTTTCCTGTTATTGTAAAACCTGCGGACAGCGATGGAAGCCGAGGCTTTTCTATTTGTCATAATCGCTCCGAATTAGAAAAAGGTGTACGACATGCGTTGGAGTATTCAACAGACTATCTGATAGAAGAATTTATACAGAGCGATGCGTGCATTATCCATTATACAGTAGTTGATGGCGAAGTCGTTTTTTCTGGAATTTCTGATAAGCATTCTCGTCGATTGGAGGGCGGATCGATGGTTATGGCACTCCAGACATTTCCAGCAAGAGATCAAGAGCGATATCTAAAGGAAGTTAACGATAAGGCTATTCAAATGTTTAAGAGCATTGGCATAAAAAATAGCCCTATCTGGATTGAAGCTTTTAATGACGGAAAACGCTTTGTATTTAATGAAATGGCCTTGAGATTTGGAGGTTCAATGACGAATTACCCGGTTATGTATAATACGGGAATAGATCAATTAGAACTGTTTATCGATGCAGCACTTGGAAAGACAACTCAAATGAAATCGCACAGGGAGATTAAACAGGAAGAAAACTATGCCATTCTTCCAATACATTTGAAGGAAGGAAAAATCCTTCGGATCAAGGGTGCCGAAGAATTGCTCGCTGATTCGAAAATGAAACAAATGGTTTTAGTTCATCATGTTGGAGATGAAATCCAAAACTGGGGAACAGCACAGCAAGTATTCTGTTATTTGCATATGACTTATAAAGACGGAAATGAGTTTGCGGAGAATATAAAAAAGATAAAGGATACTTTATCGGTCGAAAATGATAACGGATGTAATATGCTGTATTTCTTGATGGATTTTGCAACTTTTATTGCATAAGTAAGAGGAGAGAAGATAAATGGTTGATTATTCCATGCCAATTAGAATTCTATCAGAGCAGGATTTAATTAACGCGAAATGCTTTGATATGAATTTTGCACTCTCTGTGGTCGAAGATGCATTCATTAAATACGCAAATAATGATGTGATATTCCCGGATAAGGTTTCAGTCGTGTTTGATCAAGAGACACAAGATAGAATTAATTGTTTGCCTGCGGCAATAAAATCTGAAAAAGTATACGGAATGAAATGGGTATCGGTATTCCCACAAAATCCGCATCAAAAGGGAAAAGCAAACCTTACAGCTGTGTATATCCTCTCTGAATTGGAGAATGGTTATCCAATTGCTTTTATGGAGGGGTCATTATGCTCTAATATTAGAACAGCAACTGTTGGTGGGGTCGCTGCAAAATATTTGGCGAAAAAAGATTCAAAAGTGATTGGATTTATTGGGGCGGGAGAACAGGCTAAATCTCATTTGCTTGCAATGAAGGCGGCTTGTCCTTCAATTGAAAAGTGCTATGTATCATCGAGAACAGCCGAGAGCGAAGATAACTTTGTGAAACAAATGAGTCGATTTTGCCCCGACGTTGCTTTCATAAAGTGCAATAGTAATTATAGGATGGCAGTCGAAAATGCAGATATTATTGTGACTGCTATTAGTGGGCAAGAAAAAATCCTACAGGCTGAGTGGGTTAAGACTGGCGCATTCTATTGCCATGTTGCAGGCCTAGAGGACGATTTTGCAGTGCCGAAAAAGGCAAACAAAATTGTGTGTGACAGTTGGGAAGTGGTTAAACACAGAACTCAAACGATTAGCCAAATGTATCAGGCGGGATTGTTGAATGACGGTGATATTTATGCGGATTTGCATGAGATTATCACTCGTAAAAAAAAGCCGAGAGAGACGGCAGATGAATTTATCTATTTTAACAGTGTTGGCATGTCCTTTGTGGATACGTTGCTGGCGTATCGTATGTATCAAAAATGTGTTGAGCGTGGAACTGGTACTGTTATGAATTTAAAAGAGAAATCAATGTTTGACTATCATATGTAACAAAGGAAAGGAAGAAAATATGGACAGTAAAATTTTAGTCACTCGCTCGTCTATGCCTACTTTAGATGAGTACATAGAAGAAATCCGTCCTATCTGGGAAAGCCACTGGTTGACCAATATGGGCGTAAAACATAAGCAGTTGCAGGCAGAACTTGAGGAATATTTGAGCGTGTCCCATGTGGCACTTTATACAAACGGTCATCTGGCTTTGGAAAATGCAATTGCTGCCTTGAACCTGCCGGAGGGCGGCGAGGTGATCACTACGCCGTTTACCTTTGCTTCTACCACCCATGCTATCGTTCGTAACGGACTTGTTCCGGTGTTCTGCGATGTAAATGATAAAGACTATACCATGGATGTGACGAAGATTGAAAGTCTTATCACTGACCGCACAGTGGCAATCGTTCCGGTACATGTATACGGCAATATTTGCGATGTTGAGGAAATTGACCGAATTGCAAAGAAATACGGTCTGAAGGTAATCTATGATGCGGCTCACGCCTTTGCCGTGAAGTACAAGGGCGTATCCACCGCTTGCTTTGGCGATGCTTCTATGTTCAGTTTCCATGCGACCAAGGTGTTCAACACCATCGAGGGCGGTGCGGTCTGCTTTAAAGATGATAGTTGGGTTCAGCTGCTGAACGACCAGAAGAACTTTGGTATTCATGGTCCTGAGTCGGTTTGCTTCGTAGGTGGCAACGCCAAGATGAACGAATTTCAGGCTGCGATGGGCATCTGCAATCTGCGACATCTGGACGAGGAAATCGCCAAGCGCAAGAAGGTCGTGGAGCATTACCGTGAGCGCCTTTCCGGCGTGGAAGGCATCAAGCTTAGTGCGATTCAGAAGAATGTAGAAAGTAACTATGCATATTTCCCGGTCGTGTTTGATGGCTACAAGTACACCCGCAATGAGATTTTTGAGATGCTGTCTGAGCAGGGTATCACGGCCAGAAAATACTTCTACCCGTTGACCAACAGCTTTGAGTGCTATCGGAATTATCCGACCGCAGGGACAGAGAAGACCCCTGTGGCACAGCACCTGGCATTGCGTGTGCTTACTCTGCCTCTGTATGCAGATTTGTCTTTGGAGGATGTGGACCGCATCTGTGATGTGATTTTGGGGCAGAAAGACTGACAAGATAGACATTTGTGAGAGGTTTAGAAATGAACGCAGTTGCGGTAAAGACCGATAAATTCAGGGGGGGGGTAAGGAGTTCTAACATTGAACTTTTCAGAATCCTCTCGATGCTGATGATTGTGGCGCATCACTATGTTGTTAATTCGGGTTTGATGAGCTGTATTGATGCGCAAAACGTTTTGCATTTTCAAGATTACTTTTTGCTGCTGTTTGGCTGGGGCGGCAAGACAGGTATTAATTGCTTTGTACTGATAACGGGGTACTTTATGTGTACCTCGGCGATTACAAAGAAGAAATTCTTTAAGCTGTTGGGAGAAAGGTACTTTTACGCGGTGGCAATCTGGTGTCTTTTCTTTTTTACCGGCTATGAAGCATTTTCTGTCAAGGGATTCCTGAAAATGATGTTTCCATTTTTTACAGTAGCAGATAATTTTACAAGTTGCTTTTTGTTATTCTATCTGTTGATTCCATTCCTAAACAAGTTGATTCATGCACTGACAGAAAAAGAGCATTTTATGCTGATGGCATGGTGCATAGGCATTTATGTATTCCTGCCTTCCTTTGCAAAAGCGAATGTGGTGTTTAATTATATCACATGGTTCAGCATCCTCTATGTGATAGCATCGTATATTCGTCTGTATCCCAAAGAATGGTTTAGCGACGTAAAAGCCACCGGCTCAATAGCAGGAGTATCTTTGCTGCTTTCATGGGCAAGTGTGGCGGTACTGGCAGCACTTAGTCGCATTATTGGGAAAGGGGTTGGCATTTGCTATTTCCTCGTAGCGGATTCCAATAAGGTGCTGGCATTGGCAACTGGAATTAGCGGATTCCTTTTCTTTAAGAACCTGAAGATAGGGTATAGCAAGGTAATCAACACAATTGCAGCTTCTACGTTCGGAGTCTTATTGATTCATGCAAATAGCGATACAATGCGGCGCTGGTTATGGGTGGATGTTTGCAAGAATGTTGGGGTATATCAAGGCGGTAATATGATAATCCATGCCACTGTTTCAGTGGTGGTGATTTATGCCGTGTGTACGATAATTGATATGGTTCGGATTCGGTTGATTGAACAACCATTGAACGAACGAAACTAAGACTCATCGGTCATGCACTAGCATGGCTGTGCTGCTTAGGTATGCTATCTCTCCGTGGTGAGCAGCAGGCAACGGATTTCCGGCTAAAGCATATAATCGTTAATCTACTCTTAGAATGAGGCAAAACTATAATGGGAAAGTATTTTGGAACTGATGGCTTCCGTGGTGAAGCTGGTATTGATCTGACTGCTGACCACGCTTATAAGGTTGGCCGCTTCCTTGGCTGGTATTATAACGCACTTCGCGAGCGCAACGGCAACAACGAGCCTGCCCGCATCGTCATCGGCAAGGATACCCGCCGTAGCTCTTATATGTTCGAGTATAGTCTGGTCGCAGGTCTGACCGCTTCCGGCGCAGACGCTTACCTGCTGCACGTCACTACCACTCCGTCTGTGGCTTATATCGCCCGTGTGGATGACTTTGATTGCGGCATCATGATTTCTGCCAGCCATAACCCGTACTACGATAACGGCATCAAGCTGATCGACTGCTACGGCGAAAAGATGCCTGAGGAAACTCTGCTGCTGGTGGAAGACTACATCGACGGCAAGCTTCATGTGTTTGACAAGGACTTGCCGGAGCTGCCTTTTGCCCACCGTGAGCACATCGGCTGCACTGTGGACTATGTTTCTGGTCGTAACCGCTACATGGGCTATCTGATCAGCCTCGGTATCTACTCCTTTAAGGGTGTCAAGGTCGGTCTGGACTGCGCCAACGGTGCAAGCTGGAATATCGCTAAGTCTGTTTTCGATGCTCTGGGCGCGGATACCTATGTCATCAATAACAAGCCGAATGGTCTGAACATCAACAACAACGCTGGTTCTACCCACATTGAGGGTCTGCAGAGGTTCGTGGTGAAGAACGGTCTGGATGTCGGCTTTGCCTTTGACGGTGATGCTGACCGTTGCCTGTGCGTGGATGAAAAGGGCAATGTCATCACGGGCGACCACATCCTGTACATCTACGGTTGCTACATGAAGGAGCGTGGCAAGCTGCTGACCAATACCGTCGTTACCACGGTCATGTCCAACTTTGGCCTGTATAAGGCCTTTGATGAGAAGGGCATCGGCTACGCCAAGACCGCAGTGGGTGACAAGTACGTCTATGAGTACATGGCCAAGAATGGCTGCCGTATTGGTGGCGAGCAGAGTGGTCATATCATCTTCTCCAAGTACGCCAGCACTGGTGACGGCATCCTGACCAGTCTGAAGATGATGGAAGTCATGCTGGCCAAGAAGATGCCCATGAGCAAGCTGGCTGAGCCTTTGAAGATCTATCCGCAGGTTCTGGAAAATGTCCGTGTGACCGATAAGAAGGCCGCACAGGATGACGAAGCAGTGCAGGCAGCGGTCAAGGCCGTAGCCGAGGCACTGGGTGACACTGGCCGTATTCTGGTGCGCGAGTCTGGTACTGAGCCTGTTGTGCGTGTGATGGTGGAAGCTCCCGACCACGACACCTGCCAGAAGTATGTGTCTCAGGTTGTGGAGGTCATCAAGGCCAAAGGATACGCTGTCTAACGCAACTTTGATGCAGCATACGGGTTGATGTATATTTCACCTGTGCCTTTAAAAATGATTTTTAAATGATTATAATTAGCTGTGGGAGACTTCTCACAGCTTTGCCGCTCGAAACTTTGCACACCTCTACGCGGTGAGCGGCAGGCAACACAGTATGGGTGCTATGGCTGAGATGCAAATACGGTAAAAAGGACAATGGTAGGAAATGAAACAGGAATTACTAGATCTTATTGACGAGAAAGATAAGATTTTTGCTTTAGCTCATGAGGAAAATAGCTTCATGAATATTCCGTTCGTGGTGTATGATGTGCCAGAATTTATTTCATGGAAAGAAAAAGTTCGAGCAGAACTTGTCCACATTCCCAATAAAAATGATACTATAACACAGACGATTGATGTAATCGATGGCGGATTTAAAGGATGGCATGATGAAGCTAATTTTAATCTTCTATGTGCTAGATTAATGGCGATAAAAGCATCAATAGATAGCTACTATGAAGGAGATACCAGAGATATGCGGGGGAGAAGAAATACAAAAGTCTTTATTGTGCATGGGCATGATATTGATCGGCGAAATGAAGTTGAACTTTTCATAAGACGAATTGGACTCACTCCAGTTATTCTTTGCAACCAACCGAACGCTGGACTTACTATAATTGAGAAAATTGAAGAAAATACGGATGTTGAGTTTTCGCTTGTGCTATACACAGGGTGTGATGAGGGAAAACTTAAAACCGATTCGGACTTAAAGCCGAGAGCAAGGCAGAATGTCGTTTTTGAGCATGGCTTTTTAATTCATAAACTTGGCCGGAACCGAGTGGTGGCGCTTGTAGACGATGGGGTGGAAACACCGGGTGATTTATCTGGCGTTATATACATCCACTTCAGTGATGCTGATTGGAAAAATCAGGTTATGAAAGAACTTCATGATTGTGGAATATCATTTGACCCATATAATGCGTAATAAATGTTAGCGCTGTCCTTTTTTCCATCCGCACCCCTTCCCGACAGAATGTGGCGGCGCTAATAAACAGGAACATATGCCGTGTGAATTCCAGAAGTTCGCACGGCGTATTTTTGAGTGCAACATATAGATTGTGACGGAAATAAAATGAGGCGAAAAAAGTGAGTAATACACGTGCGCGTAAGCCCGGCGGAGGGCGGAAGCCATCAAAGCCAGAGTACAGTGCAGCAAAGAACCTGGCACAGCAGATGGAAGCAGCGGCTGACCTTTATACAGACAAAATGAGCCTGCAAGCCATCGCAGACGCACTAGCCCTCAACCCTATCAAGGTTCGGAAGCTGCTCATTACAGCCGGGGTCTACGAGTCGGACACGGCAAAGCTCGTCCAGCAGACGTTCTGTTCTTTTAGAAGTACGCAGAGTTATTCTGCTGCTGTTACCTCCACTATGTCGGCTTTACAGTTGTCCCGCCCTTCTGTGACCTCTTATCTGCCGTATGAGAAAGGCGTGTACTTCCCGGAGGAAGCTGAAGCGGCGAATATCAGTGCCGGGGCAGAGCGGCAGCGTCACTATCGAGCTGTGGTTGCGCTGAAGAAGAATCCCTTCGAAGTAAATCTCTGGAAGTGCGTGGTGGCTTTTCGGGGATACAAGTTCAAGATGATGTCCGGCTTGTCCTTTACATATACGCTGAAAAAGGGCAGGGGAGATGAGTTCACCAAGGAGCTGTGGATCGACCGCAGAGAGGACAGCAAGAGCCTTGCTTGGAGTTCCGTGAGGTTGGCGTATCACAATATCGGTAAAATCGGAGAGGTAGTGGACAGACCCAAGGCGCTGGGAGATATCCGAGGTGTGTCGTATATCTATGGGCTGTTCTACCGATTTGGCTTGATTGACGTGCCAGACAAGGTTAAGGAAAAAATGGGAGTGAAGGAACACTAACGGTTGTGACTTGTGTTATGGTGCACGATTTAAGTAAAATCAACAGGACTTCGAAAATATTTTCGTGAATTTGTAGTTGACAATTAAAACTAATTGCAGTATAATCAAGTCATAAACACCAAAATGGTGTAAAAAATCCAAATTAAACCACCGCAAAAACAACCTAAAAAATGAGAAGGAGGCCCCTCGATGCGTGACAACAACAAGCTCCACCGTGAAAAGAAATACGTTGAAGTGGACGTTCGCTTTACACCTGATGGCAAGATCCGCCCTCTTGCCATCAACTACGACAAAAGCCATATCTATGGAATCGACCGTGTTTTGGCTGTCAGGCGTGGCACATCGCGCCTTGGCGGGAAGGGGCAGTGCTTCACCTGCATGATCCGCGGGCAGAAGCGGAATCTCTGGCTTGAACAGGGCAAGTGGTTCGTGGAAGCCTACTGCTCCGTGCCGGAAAGCCGTGCTTCGTAATGGCAAGGTACTTATCCCGCGCAGACCTTTCGCGCATAGCGGGTAAGTATATCGACCAGTACTATACCCGCTTTGGGATCAGCAAAGATGCCCCGGAACCCATTGACCCTGAACGGCTTGCAAGCGCTGTTCTTGGGCTGAATGTGAAAATGCTGCCGCTATGTAGCGATGGCAGCGTCCTCGGACTGACCGTTTTTCAAAGATGCGGTTTTACCGTAACTTTAGGAGATGGTACAAAGCTTGTAGAGATATTCATGCCGAAGGACGTTGTGATCGATTCTGCCCTTGCGGCAGACAGCTGCACCGGATGCCGGAATTTCACGATAGCGCATGAGGCGGCACACCATATTCTGGCTGACCTGTTTCCGAACGACTATGGAAAAGCAGTCAAGTGCCGTGGGCACATTGCCTATCGGGAGAGAAACGGACAACCCTCATGGGAGGAATGGCAGGCGAATACCCTTGCGGCAGAGCTGCTGATGCCAACATTTCTGGTCAACGCCGAAATAGAACGTACAGCGCTGTGCCTGCCGAATGGAATTCTGTACAAATCCGTATCTGACCCGAACTACAAAAAGATTTTGGAGATGGCTGCACGGATGGGAGTATCGTGGTCTGCTATCAGGATCAGACTACAGCAGATGCAGGTCATAAACGGCAAGCCCATCCACTGCCATCCATTGGACATCATCCGTTTTGGAGAATAAACATGATTCAGTCAAATAATCGTCCTTTTAAAAATAAACCGCTGAGTAATATACAGCAGGCACAATTCAGCATCGGCTGGAGGTTTTGCCCCGTTTGCGGACACAAGCTCTACCAAAAAGATGAGAGCTGTTCAGGCACTATCCGTATAAAGTGCCTCAAGTGCGGCAACGTAGCAACGGTTGATTTAGCCTATCGCAGGCGTTGATTGCTTTATAGGCAAAACACAATTTTAAAAATCGGGTGCATTGCACCCTGAATATGGACTGTTCGTCACCGAGCAACGGGCCATTGCCGCAAGGCAATGTATGAAACGCGCACCAAATAGCCGGGCAACAGCTGATAGAGTGATTCTGCTTTAGAACCGCTCTGTTAGTTGGTTGTCCGGCTATTTTTTTAGCCTTCAGGTAGCCTGCTCCCGTAAAAAGGAGCAGGCTTTATGTTTGTCCGTTTTTCATGGATGCCCCAAGCGGCGAAATATCCGTAGCCTTCCAAATTTTCGACTTTTTACGACTTATCGAAAATTTGGAGGTTTATATGAACTACAATAGCGGAAATGCCCGCCGTAACTTCTATGCTAAATGGGACAAGCTCCGGGAAGAATACCGGGCTGCTGGCATGAAGGAGGACGCTATCCAGAAGATGTATGAGTACGATTTGGCGGTCTTCAATGATGATCGTGCCCACCACCGTTACGACGTCGAGATTCCGAGTGCAGACGATTCCGAAAACCGGAACGATTATGCTGACTTTGTGCGAGCCACTACCGTGACGGACACCTATCACGAAACGAAAACGAGGTTTGCGTGGGTGGGTGAAGTCCAAAACGAACGTCTGCAAGCCGGATTAGAGAAGCTGTCTGTTGACGACCTCAAGCTTTTGACGCTGTACGCCTATGAGGGCTACACCGTTACTGAAATTTCTAAAGCTTTAGGCGTTTCACAACCTACTATTAGTATCAAAATCAAGAGAATTACTAAATTTCTGAAAAACTTTGATTTCAATGCTATGGATTGACCTTTCAACTGGGTTCGTAAGTGAAGGGACAATTTCCCAAGCGGCATCTGCCTCAGGGCAAAGCGTCCGACTTCATGGTCCTTGAAAACTGAATAGTTCCGTCATCTGGTACTCCGATAATGATACTTCCGTAATTCGCGGCCCGGTCACAAAGCAGACGGGGTGGCTGAAATGCCAATGAAGCGGTACAAGTCCGCTGCCAGATGTTTATGCCCCACTCGCAGGGAGCCGAGGGCGAATATGCGAGACCTGAACATATTTTATCAGGAGTGACCGGATGCTGTTTTCGGTCTCCGGTCACTCCTGTTCTTTTACATATTTATCCGCTAATCACCTTTACTAACACGGAGGACTACTCAAATGGACGAGTTGAATCCTACGGTGCGCGAACAGGAAATTTATGAGGAGATGGAACTGACCCCGGAAATGATCAAGTCCATCCGAACCCTCTGTGCAACCTGTCTGCGACATTTCGTAGAAGCCAAGGCTTTCAAAATTGCTATCGTGCCGAGTGCAGACAACAGCATGGATACTTGCACTGTCTGTCAGACCCGGCGTGGTTACGATTATGTTGTAATGCACCGCTGATGCTGGTGCTTCGTTTCAATCATCGGAGGAGGTGATGTGTATCGTATAAAAAGAATTGCTCCCATACTTTAACAGAAACCCGCTGCCTAGGAGGTGCAGCGGGTTTCTTACATATCCAAACGGAGGTTTCGCAATTTGGAATCTACTTTGAAATTCCAACGCGGAGACATCTACTTCGTTCGACTTGACAACCGCACAGGTTCCGAACAAAGCGGAACCCGTCCAGCAGTCATTCTACAAAACGATGTGGGAAACTCCTGTTCACCGACATTGATCGTTGCGACTTTGACAAGTAAGACAGAAAAGAAAGCTACGCAGCCGACGCATTGTCTGGTGGAACCGGAGGGGCTGGAGCCGTCCATCGTTCAGGCTGAGCAAATCTTCACCATCGACAAAAGCCGTGTCAAAAGATTTGTCGGACACCTCACCCCAGAAGAGATGGGGCGGGTCGATGATGCTGTGAAAATCAGCCTTGCGCTGAACCCAATGGGAAGCATCCAAAAGCTCAAACCGATCATCCGCTCTACGGCGGCTTACGCACCGCCAGAAGTAGTTGACGGTAAGCCGCCTGTCTATCCCTACACTCCTATCAAATCCGATTTTGAGGATGCAGGAACAGTCGAAGAAATGATGTTATACACCGAACTGCAATCCGCTGTTCACGCAATGATCCAGCGGCTTGAATACAGCTTCACCTTTAATCCCAGCTTGCTCACCAGCCCGAAGCGTAAGAAGCAAGTGACTGAGATTTTGACCGAAGCTGAAAAATACATTTGGCGAATTAAGGAGGAAATCAGATGCGCCTGAAGAATGACACTGAAAATTTTGCAGCTTCCTTCAATATCACCCCGCCTTACCAAATGAGGGTGATTCACAGCAGTAAGCTGATCTACCCCCGTGAAATCTACCAGCGGGGTGTGCAGCGCAAGCGGGTGGAACTGATTGCTGCTGACTTCAACGAATACGTTGCGAATGAGCCGAAGATCAGCTTCCGCAACGGCAAGTATTATGTGGTGGATGGCCAGCACACCATCGAAGCGCGCATCCTTCGTAACGGCGGCAGAGCCTTGCCGATTCTCTGCAAGGTCTACACCGGTATGACCATGCAGCAGGAAGCCCTGCTCTTTGCCGAGCAGAACGGCCATTCTGCCCCTTTGTCTGCGGGCATCAAGCTGCGAGCAAAGGTTGCGGGCGATGATGCTCCTTCCAAAGAATTTCTCGCTGCTACCAACCGGGTGGGGCTGGCATTCAACTATGACAGTTTGCAGTTGAGCGATTACCGCATCAGCTGCGTGGGCACCGCGCTCAAGTTGTATAACGAGATGGGCGAAAAGATCTACTGCGAATCCCTGCGGTTGATCGTGGCTGCGTGGGATGGCAAACCCGATTCGTTCCGTGCATCTGTCCTGCGAGGTATGATGCACTTTGTGGAACTGTATCACGGCGAGTTCAGCGAGGAACGGCTGGTTCGTGCGCTTGGCAGCGTCCACCCCATGGAGATTTACCGTGTCGGCAGGGATAACCCTGCAAAGCTGCCCGGATGGAAGAAATACGTTTTTCCCATCTACATGGCTTACAACGGCAAAGGCCGCAAGGACGCTCTGCCGATGAAGTTCTAAAACATATTTCCTATGCCAAGAGGCACCTGCAAGCTGCGGGTGCCTCTTATTACATAATTATATCGCGCTATCGCTACTTTTGAAAGAAGGGCTAGATATGACCAATATGAATGTGATTCCTGTGTCGCAGGATTCGTATATCGTTAATGGCTGCAAAGTGAAAATCACTTATGCAGAAGATGGTGACAGCATGGAGGTTCTTCAGAAACTGATTCATGATACCCTCTGCGAAGAAGCCAAGAATTGCAGTTGAACCGACATCCTTGCAACAAGGATAGTTCAGCACTAAAATAATGGTACAGTTGATGCAGCAACCAATTCAAACAAACGAGTGTGCGCACAGTATCGTTGTTTTAGTTTTACATAAGGAGTAACAACGATGAAAAAACGTGTATATACCTTATACCGTGTTTCGACCATTGGACAGGTCGAAAAGGATGACATACCCATGCAAAAAGAAGCCTGCCACGAATTTGCAGAACGGCAGGGCTGGGAAATCGTCAAGGAGTTTTCCGAAAAAGGCGTTTCCGGTTTTAAGAAATCTGCAAAAGACCGCGATCAGCTCCAACTGCTTCAGCAGGCGGCTGCTGCCGGAGAGTTTGATGTTCTGCTGGTGTTCATGTTTGACCGTCTGGGTCGGCGTGACGACGAAACGCCCTTTATCGTGGAATGGTTCACGAAGCAAGGGGTCGAGGTCTGGAGCGTAAATGAAGGTCAGCAGCGTTTTGATTCCCATGTCGATAAGCTGATGAACTATATCCGCTACTGGCAAGCATCCGGCGAGAGCATCAAGACCTCTATCCGTACTCGCACCCGTATAGAACAGCTTACAGAGGAAGGTCACTATACCGGTGGAACGGTTGCTTTCGGGTACAAGCGTGTAAAAAAGGGTCGCGTGAACAAGAAAAATCAGGAAGTCTGTGAGCTGGAAATCAACGAGGAAGAAGCAGAGATCGTCCGTCTGATATTCCAGAAATACGTTTATGAAGGCTACGGTGTAAAGCGAATCTGCAACTACCTTGTAGAGAACAACATCATGGGACGGAACGGCAAGAACATCCCGACCACGACTCTGGTTCGGATGGTGCGAAATAAAACCTATCTGGGCTACCTCATCAACGGCAACGTCGAAAAGGAATGCCCGGAATTGAGGATCATCGAGCCGGAAGTATTTGAAAAGGCTCAGGAGCTGCGGGATGCTCGTCGCAGAGAGAAGGGCGAAGACTCTGATAGTTACAGTCCTCATGCTCTGCTTTGTGGGAAGGTGTTCTGTGCACACTGCGGAAATCGCCTGAACATCACGAGCAGCGGACGCACCAGACTGCGTGCGGATGGCTCCACGGTGAAGGAAAAGCGGTTCCGTTATAGCTGCCATTATAATGTACGGCATCCGGGTCAATGCGATGGACAGTCCGGCTACGGTGTAACAAAACTGGACGCAATCGTAGAGAGTATCGTATGCACCAAGTTTTCGGAGATTTTAGAGTGTTCCAAAAGCAAGCTGCTTCAGGATATGCTTCGCAAGGACATGGAAGTAGCGCAGAAAGAAGTATCACGCGCAAAGAGTGAACTCGACCTCAAGGATGACGAACGGAATGCATTGAAGGATGAAATGATTCGCGTCATCCGGGGAAAGAGCAGCATTGACCGTGATATGATCCAGCAGCTTCTGGATGAAAATCAAGCTGCGATCCAAGCAGCACAGGACGCCCTGACCGCTGCACAGAACAAGCTGGAGGAGATTGAGCAGGAAAACAAGAAAGCTGAAAATGATTGCAGCAATCTGTTCACTTGGGCAAGCACCTATCAGAACGCATCCTTTCAGCAGCGGCAGGCAATCCTCAACCAGTTCATCAAGGAAGTCCGTGTTGGACGGGATTATGATATTGAGATCATCCTCAATGTTCCACTGGAGGAGTTTGAAGAATTTAAGAGTCATTCACTCTCGGTGCGTACTCCGAGTGGGCGGAAAACGGACCTTAAACAAGCACCCGTTAGGGGGCTGGGTACTCCGAATGGGGGAATCGTCGTTTTTGACAAAACTTCTGGTGAAGCTATGAACATTATGCCGAAAAGTTCGGCACACGTCACTTTGCGCTGTCAAGACGAATGATGCACGATTTTGCAAAGAACGGCAAAAAAAAACGCCGTATCGTTTAACACGATACGGCGTTTTATGGACTCGAAGGGAGTCGAACCCTCGACCTTTCGGATGCGAACCGAACGCTCTCCCAACTGAGCTACGAGCCCATATTTAAGCCCCCAAAAACCGCTTGGGGGCGCGTGGTATATAACTCCAGATTGTTTAAGGACCGCATGGGCTCCCAACTGAGCTATAGGCCCATGATGATGACGCTGATAGTGTACCGCGTTTTGGGGCGTTTGTCAAGCAATTTCGGAGAGCACAAGCGAGGACTTACAAGCGGCCAAGCTGCCAGAAGGCTACGGCGCTGGCGGCGGCTACGTTGAGGGAATCTACCCCATGGGACATAGGAATCTTTACGGTGTAATCGCAGGCGGCGATGGTACTATTGGCCAGCCCATCGCCCTCGGTGCCCAGCACGATGGCAAGTTTCGGCTCGGCGGCAAGGGCGGGGTCGTCGATGCTGACCGAGCGGTCGCTCAGTGCCATGGCAGCGGTCTTGAAGCCCAGCGCGTGGAGCTGGGCACTGCCGTTTTCCGGCCAGTCGGCAGGGCAGGTGCCGATCTGCGCCCACGGCACCTGAAACACGGTGCCCATGCTTACCCGCACCGCGCGGCGGCACAGCGGGTCGCAGCAGGAGGGGGTGACGAGCACTGCGTCCATGTTCAGCGCGGCAGCGCTGCGGAAGATGGCGCCCACGTTGGTGGAATCCACGATGCCCTCCAGCACGGCCACCCGGCGGGCGTGGGCGCAAACCTGCTCCACCGTGCGGGGCGCAGGACGGCGGAAGGCGCACAGCACGCCCCGGGTCAGCGCAAAGCCGGTAAGCTGTGCCAGCAGCTCCCGGTCAGCGGTATATACCGGCACATCGCCGCAGCGGGTCAAAATCTCCTGTGCCGGGCCGGTGATCTGCTTGCGCTCCATCAGTAGGGAAAGAGGCTGGTAACCGGCGTCCAGCGCCCGGGCGATCACCTTGGGGCTTTCGGCGATAAAGATGCCCTTTTCCGGCTCCAGTCGGTTGCGCAGCTGCGCCTGCGTGAGACGGGCGTAGATGTCCAGCTCCGGGGCGGTAAGGTCGGTGATCTCATGAATGACAGGCATGGAAAGACTCCTTTGAAATGAAGTTTTTTCTATTGTAGCACAAGCCGGGCCGGAATGCAAAATCCCTGCTGCACACAGAGCACAGCAGGGATTTGAATGCGGAATGTGTTACTCAGAGCGCAGCGCTTTGACAGGGTTGCTCTTTGCGGCGCTGCGGGCGGGGATCAGGCCGCCCAGCATGGTAAGCAGGGTGGCCAGAACAATCAGGATCAGCGCGGCCTGCGGCGGCAGCGAGGCCACCACGTTCACATCGCCCGCGATGTGGTGGATGAGCATATTGCCGGGGATGAGCAGCAGCAGGCAGAGCACCACGCCCATCACGCCGGAACACAGGCCGATGATAAAGGTCTCGGCGTTGAACACCTGCGAGACGTTGTGCTTGGAGGCACCGATGGCGCGCAGAATGCCGATCTCCTTGCGGCGCTCCAGCACGCTGATATAGGTGATGACGCCGATCATGATGGAGGACACCACCAGCGAGATAGCCACAAAGGCCACCAGCACATTGCTGACCATGCCCACGATTTCGGTGACCGAGTTCATCAGAGTGCCCACCATATCGGTATAGTGGATCACCTTATCCTCTTCGCCCTGCTGCCGCATGGAGGCGTTGTAGGCGTCCAGCTCGTTCACCACCTGCGCCTTGGTGTCAAAGCTGTTGGGGTAGATATAGATGGCATCGGGCTTTGCGTAGTCCACATAGCCGAGGTCGTCCAAAATCTTTTCGTAGCTGGAAGCGGAGGAGAGCAGGGTGCTTTTGATCATTTCGGTCAGGTCGGAGCCGGTCATGTTGATCTGAATGGCCTGCTGGAACACAGCGGGGTCGATCTTGAGTGCGCTTTCCACCTGCGTGCTCAGCTGCGCAATATTGCTCTGGATGGCCTGCGCGATCTTCTGCTCCAGCTGCCCGGCCAGCTTCTGGATGGCGGGACCCATCTGCTCCTGCAAAGCGGCGGTGAGCTGGGTCTGCAGCGCCTCGCCCAGCTGGACGGAGTAGGTCTCCATCACGGTCTGCAGATTTTGCTGGAGGGTACCGGCAAACTGCTCCTCCAGCCCGGAGGTGTCCAGCAGGTCACCCATGGATTCGGCAAGCAGCGTCTGGAAGGCTTCGGTCTGCATATAGGAGGAAAAACCGATCTTATCCAGATTCAGCAGGCCGTTGCTGATGAGATAGCGCTTGTAGCCGTTCATGATCTTTTTCATCAGCGTCTGTAAACCGTCCTGAGAGATATTCAGCTCTACGCCGTCGAACAGCTCGCTCATGTCCATCTCCATGTCCGGCAGCGGCAGCCCGCTGAGGTCCAGCTTGAAGCTGGAAGGGTCGATGAGGGTGGCAAGATCGAAGGAATCGTCGGTCAGGTCGAATGCGCCGTCCAGATCAAAGTGCAGGGCGCTGGTGTCGAACTGGAAAGCGTCCTTGAGGGCGTCCGTGTCCACCGAGAACAGAGAGGCGATATCCAGCATGCTGTTGCCGGCAGCATCGAAGGGCTCGCCGGTCAGCACGTTGATGTCCGGGTCTGCCAGCTGCTGGCGCACGATTTCGCTGTTGGCCGCCTGATCAATGACGTAATAAGTCAGGTCGTGCAGGTAGTCCAGACCGCTGTGCAGGATAGTGGAGGTGGCGTCTGCCTTGGGCTGCACGATGCCGACAATGGTCAGCTCCTCGCTGTCGGCCACCAGCTGCTGCATGTAAGCTTCATCATTCAGCTTGCTCAGCCAGATATTGTGCTCAGTGTCGTAGACATAGCAGTCGGCCTTGTTGACAAGCTTGAAGGTCATGCCCAGAAAATCGTCATAGGTATAGGTGCCGTAGTCCGTGGGCAGATCGATCTTCTGGTTCTGCGCATACTGCTGTAAGATCTTGTCCAGCTCGGCCTGATCCCGCAGACCCATGGCGTACAGCGCATAGTCCGAAACGCTGCCGTCCGCGTTCAGGGTCAGCACCAGCTCGTTGTACTTTTCCGGCCAGCGGCCGGCCTTGACATCGTACTGATCCTCGTACAGGGCGGGGGTCTCGGCCATTTCGCAGAACACATAGGGGCTGGCCATGGAGGTCATAAGGCTGGTCACCGAGGTGTTCTCACTGGCGATATCGGAAAAGGTGGTGTCCGGGTTCAGCTTCTGCACGGTGCCGTCCGGGTTCTGGCGGTAGATCAGCGGATCAGGGGTGTAGGTGTATTCCACCGTGGCGTTGTCCCGGATGGTACAGGCGTCACTGTCCAGATATGCCTTCAGCGAGCGCAGATCGTTGCTGGCAGCGCCGATGTTCAGTTGAGACAGCAGCTGTCTCACCGTGACCATGCCCTCCGGCGCGGAGGAGGAGCCGGACGAGACGCTGGTGTAGGTGTCCGGATCCATCATGCTGGCCAGATCTACGCCGGTGCTGCTGATCTGCAGCGGGTAGGCGGCCAGCGTGGATTTTTCCATGTTGCTGATATAGCGGCTCACACCGTTGGAAAGGGAAAGGATCAGCGCAATGCCGATGATACCGATGGAACCGGCAAAGGCGGTGAGCAGGGTGCGTGCCTTTTTGGTGAGCAGATTGTTGAAACTGAGGGAAAGGGAGGTGAGCAGGGACATGGAGGAGTGCCCCATGTTCCGGTGCACGGGGGCAACGGTAGCAGCCTCGTCCTCGGGTTCGTAGGGCATGGTGTCGGAGCGGATCACGCCGTCCTTCAGCTTTACGATGCGGGTGGCGTAGCGCTCGGCCAGCTCCGGGTTGTGGGTGACCATGACCACCAGACGGTCCCGCGCCACTTCTTTTAACAGCTCCATGACCTGAATGCTGGTCTCGCTGTCCAGTGCGCCGGTGGGCTCATCGGCCAGCAGGATGTCGGGGTTGTTCACCAGTGCGCGGGCAATGGCCACGCGCTGCATCTGCCCGCCGGACATCTCGCCGGGGTGCTTGTGCAGCTGGTTGCCCAGCCCCACCTGCTCCAGCGCAGCGGCGGCACGGCGGCGGCGCTCGGCCTTGGAAACGCCTGAGATGGTCAGTGCTAGCTCTACGTTGCCCAGCACGGTCTGGTGGGGGATCAGGTTATAGCTCTGGAACACAAAGCCGATGGTGTGGTTCCGGTAGGAGTCCCAGTCGCGGTCTGTGTATTTTTTTGTGGAGATGCCGTTGATGACCAGATCGCCGCTGTCGTAGCGATCCAGACCGCCGATGATGTTCAGCAGGGTGGTCTTGCCGGAGCCGCTGGGGCCAAGAATGGCCACAAATTCGTTGTCCCGCAGGTTCAGACTGACGTTGTTCAGTGCGTGCTGCACCAGCTCGCCGGTCTTATATTCTTTGTTGATCTGTTTGAGCTTGAGCATAGATGTGCCTTTCCGGTACTGCGCCGCCGGGCGCTGCTGCCTGTGGTTTAAAAGTAGGAAACATTTGCAGACAATATCTAATTTAGTTTAGCAAATAAAAATGAAGAAACCGTGAAATTATTCCGTAGGAATGCTGAAGCTGCGGCACTTTTGCGCCCGGGCAGCGGTTTTGCCGAAAGGACGGGGCAAAAAAGAAAAGCGGAAAAAGATACCGGTTGAATTTACAGGCTGAACGTGATATTCTAAAGCTGGCAGACAGGCTGCGCCGGAAAAAACGGCGTTATATTACCTGAAAGGCTGTCGGAACAACACTTCTTTAGGATTGTAACAGTTTCTCCTGCTTTATACAATTATACAATAATAAAAGGATAAACAAGGCAGAAAAAATTTGGCCCTTGTAGTAAGGAGGAACTGAAATGGAACGTACATTTTCACCTATGATCCGGCAGTATTCTGCCATTGATGGTTTGCAGCAGGCGTATACGCTGGTGTATGCCATGGAGGTAGAGGGCACACAAGGCTGTCGGCTGACCCTGTGCCAGATCGGCAGCCGACAGCAGATCGTCAGTCAGCATGTTGCGGCAGCGCCGGAGTTCTGTTACCGGCTCCTGCGCTACTTGTGTGAAAATGGAGTTCAGCCGGAGCTCTGGCGGGATGCGGTCACAGACCTGACAGCTGCCGGGCTGGTAGGCGAGAAAGGCGGCGCATGGCGTGAACAGTGAGCGAACAGCCCAACTGCAAGTCGCCCTTGCAAGCTATGATCTGAAAGAACTGCGTGTCCAGAAGCGTTATTTGCAGGAGCAGGGAACCGCCATTGACTGCACCTGCTTTTGCAGCGGCGAAAAGCTGCTGGCACAGCTGCGGCAGGGTGTCCGTTATGATGCCGTGGTGCTTTGCAGCGAGCTGACGGATCTGCCTGCGGAGCAATTTGTCCGGCAGTTTTATCAGCTGAAGGAGCGGCCGATGCTTCTGATACAGAGCCATGGCCGCAGCAGCGGCACGGCGTTGCAAAAGCTCCGCGAGGGGTGCTACTGCGTAGAGGGCACTGAGCTGAAAAGGCTGCTGTGGCAGCTTTACCGGATGCCCGGGCGGCAGAACCGGCAGCTGGAGCAGCGGTGCAGCCAGCTGTATGCGGCGTGGGGCATCCCGCAGGGGGATGTCAACGCCGGATATCTATCCTGCGCGGTCGGCATCGCATGCAGCACCAGCCAGAAGCTGGCGATCCGCAAGGAAATCTTGCAGGCGGTGAGCGAGCAGTTTGATACATCGGTCGCTGCTGTGGAAAGCGGCATCCGCCGGATGGTGGATCAGCTGGAGGAAAAGCCGCCTCTTGCGTGGCTGGCGTTTAAGGCCGATACAAGGCTGGGCAGCGGCAAACCTACCACTGGCAAGCTGATCTACGCGGTCAGGGACGTTGTGTTGCGGCAAAAAGTGCCATCCACCCGCCTGTAAGGCTTGCACACGGCTTTGGAACACGGCGGCGTTCCTTTAGAAAAATGGCATCGCCCGGGGAGGCAGAGCAATGGAGCAGCAAAAGACAGAAACGCGGTCTATCACCGCAGAGCAGCGCAAGCGGGTCGAGGAGGTCTGCTTCCGTTCGCTGGCGCTGATCGGACGCAACTGTGAATATCTGGAGCAGCATTTTGACCGCACCGGTGCAGACGAGTCTACCCGGCAGGCGGTGGCAGATATCGACACCGCTGCCATACAGCTGGACCGCACCCTCACCGAGGCGATCACCCTGCTGGAGTTTCTGCGCGAGGACACAAAGCCGCAGCTGTACCCCATTGACCTGTGTGAGCTTTTGCAGCAGGTGGCGGCGCAGTCTGATATGATCCGGGCGCAGCTTGGGGTGGATATCCGGCTGGACTACGGCGGGTGTACTGCCTGCTGCGTAATGGCAGACCGCAGAGATGCGGAGCTGCTGTGCCTGCATCTGCTCTCCAATGCATTGCACGCCAGCCGGGAGGGCGGCAGCGTCTGCATTGCGCTGCGCCGCACCGAGAGCGGCTGGCAGCTGACCGTCACCGACGATGGCTGCGGTCTGCCCGGTGAGGATGTACAGGCAGCACTGGAAAACCGCCGCAGCTTTCTGGGCGGGGCGCAGCTGGGACTGCTGCTCTGCCGGGAGTGCTGCCGCCGGATGGACTGGAGCTTACAGCTGGAGCCTGCGCCCGAAAAAGGCACACAGGCTGTGGTGCGCATTCCGCTGTACACGGGCGAAAGCCGCCCTGACGGTACGGTGGAGCTGCGCACCAGTTCGGAGACCGAGCAGGAGCAGCGCAAGTATCATCTGCGTGCCATGCTGGTGCGGGAGATGCGCACCATGCCGGAGCGCGGCGACCCGGAAGACGAATTTTGATAAGGTGGCAAGGCCGCTGCACAGCGTTTTGTGCGGCGGCCTTGTTATTTTGCGCCCGGTGCTTTCCTGCAAGCGCAAAGCATGGTATACTGAATGCTGAAAACAAAAGCTTGGAGGAGCAACAATGACAAACAAGAAGCTGAACTACCCTGCAATTGCCAAGGAGATGGCCATCCTGACCGTGGCGGTCGCCATTATTGCAGCGGCGGTCTATTTTTTTCTGGTTCCCAGCCATACATCCGTCAGCAGTATTTCCGGCCTTGGCATCGTGCTTTCTAATTTTGTACCGCTGCCGCTTTCGGCTATTACTATGGTGCTGAATATCGTGCTGCTCATCATCGGGTTTTTCACCTGCGGCAGGGAGTTTGGCGCAAAAACCGTGTATACCAGCGTGATGCTGCCGGTGTTTCTGGGGCTTTTTGAGCGTTTGTTCCCGGATTTTGGCTCCATGACCGATAGTCAGGAACTGGATGTGCTGTGCTATATTCTGGTGGTCAGCGTGGGTCTGAGCATCCTGTTCAACCGCAACGCATCCTCCGGCGGGCTGGATATCGTGGCAAAGATCATGAACAAGTACCTGCACATGGAGCTGGGCAAGGCCATGTCCCTTTCGGGCATGTGTGTGGCACTCTCTGCCGCTCTTGTCTACGATAAAAAGACCGTTGTTCTGAGCATTCTTGGCACCTACTTCAACGGCATTGTGCTGGATCATTTCATCTTCGATAACAGCATCAAGCGCCGGGTGTGCATCATTACCGAGAAGGAGGAGGCGCTGCGGCAGTTCATCATCAACGACCTGCACAGCGGTGCCACCATGTACGAGGCCATCGGTGCATATAACTTTGAAAAGCACAACGAGATCATTACCATCGTGGACAAAAACGAGTATCAGAAGTTGATGAACTTTATCAACCGCGAGGACCCAAAGGCCTTTGTTACGATTTATAATGTGTCCAGTATGCACTACCAGCCCAAGCGCTGAGCGCGGTACAGGGGAAGGACACAAAAGCTGTGCCCGGGGCTTTTCCGCAGCGGAAAACCGTGGTAAAATAAGAAAAAACGGAAAGGGAATAACAGCCATGGACATCAGACTGGTTTGCAGCGATATTGACGGTACGCTGTTGCAATACGGCAAAAAGGAACTGGAGGGCGAAATATTCGAACAGATCCGGGCGCTGCATCAGCGGGGCATCTGGTTCTGCCCGGCCTCCGGGCGGCAGTATACCAGCCTGCGCAAGCTTTTTGCACCGGTGGCGGACTGCTGTGTGTTTATCTGTGAAAACGGCGGCACCATCTTTCAGGAAGAACAGTGCATCGCCAAAAATCCCATGCCGCGGGCGCTGGCAGAGGAGATTGCCAACGATATGTGGACCCGCAGCGAGGGGCAGGGCGAGGTGATGCTCTCCGGCCAGAACACCGCCTACCTGATGGAGCGCGGTCTTGGCATGCTGCAGCGGGTGCAGTTCGTGGGCAACCACTACCAGATCATTCACAGCCCCGCCGAGGTGCCGGAGGACATCACCAAGGTGTCGGTGTACCTGCACGAGGGTGTGGAGAACTATGTGGAGCGCTTTGTGCCCCGCTGGAAACAGGCCAACTGCGCCGTGGCGGGGCCGTTCTGGATCGATACCACCTTTGCCAACAAGGGCATCGGGGTGCAGTGCGTGTGCCGCATCCTTGGCATCGACCTCGCACAGGTCATGGCTTTTGGCGATAACTACAACGACGAGACCATGCTGGACGTGGTGGGTGTGCCCTACATTATGGACAACGCCGCCGCCCCGCTGCGGGCAAAATACCAAAACCACACCCCCCGCCCGGAGGATGTGCTGGCGCAGCTGTTGGCACAGCAGCCGTAAAGGGGGCGAGCCCATGGACCGCAAGGGCTTGGAACAGCTCATTTTTGATACTTACAGCGTAGAGCCGGATTATCCGTGGATGGACACCCCGGAGTCGGCGGTGTTCCGCCATGAGGCAAACCGCAAATGGTTTGCGCTGGTCACCACTGTGCCCAAAAGCAAGCTGGGCCTGCCCGGGCAGCAGCCGGTGGATATCGTAAACCTGAAATGTGACCCCATCCTTATCGGTTCTCTGCGGGCAGAACCGGGCTTTTACCCTGCCTATCACATGAACAAGGAAAACTGGATCACCGCCGCGCTGGACGGCAGCGCCCCGGAGGATAAACTCCGGCTGGTGCTGGATATGAGCTACACCGCCACCGCACCCAAGTTGCGAAAAAAGAAAGCTTGACTGCAGCAAAATAAGGGCGGGCGCTGCAATTGCTGCCCGCTCTCATTCGTATTCAGAGTAAAGGGACTGCATTTTGCAAAAGGAGGAAGCTATGGCTATTTTTGAAAAGACCATCCGCAACCAGAACTTCGATACCCTGCTCCGCAAGCTGGAACACGCCATCCCGGACAGCAGCTGGTCGGCAGAGCTGGAAGCCGGCAGCGATTTCAAGGAGGGCAGCGCCCGGTGCAGCGTGCGGGTGTTTGAGCGGTACAGCATGGTGGGCGGCAACCGCCTTAGCCTGACGCTGACCCTGTTCCAGAACGGGGACGAGCCTATCCGACTGTCGGCCATTGCGGCGGGCGGCAGTCAGGCGGTGTTCTTTAAAATGAACACCCTCGGCGAAGATGCCTTTCTGAAGGACGTAAAGCAGCTGCTGGAAGAAATTTTGGAGGGGTAATATGTTTTATACTGGGTTTGACGCATTTTTCAGCATCCTGTTCCCGCTGGTGTTTCTGGTGGTGCTGGGCATGATCCTGTTTACCGTGGTGAGCAACCTGCGCACATGGGGCAAAAATAATGCGTCCCCGCGCCTTACCGTCCCGGCTACTGTGGTGGCCAAGCGGACGAACGTTTCCCGCCATCATACGGACAATACGATGTCGCATACGTTCACTACCTATTATGCCACCTTTCAGGTAGAAAGCGGTGACCGCATGGAACTGGAAGTAGATGGTTCGGATTACGGAATGCTTGTCGAGGGCGATACCGGAAAGCTGAGCTTTCAGGGCACGCGTTATCTGGGGTTTGAACGGAATTAAACACGCTTCTGCGCAGCATTTTTGAAGAAATCGCAGAAGCTGTGACAAAAGTATTATACTTTTATGAATTTTAGCACTCTACGCTTGACAGTGCTAAATAATTATGCTATAACAGTGGCGTGCTCAGGAGGAAGGGCAAAAGGAGAGCCGCAAGGTTCCCCGGAAAGCCCTTTGCAGGGAGCTTCAAAATGTAATTTTATACCCGACCCGAACGCCGGGATTGGAGGTATGTTTTATGTTTATGCCGACTGTTTTTCATGAGAACCTGTTCGATGATCTCTTTGATCCGTTCTGGAACGAGGGTGCACTGGAGCGTGCGATGAACCGCGAAGCCCGCGACACCTTTGGCAAGCGCGGCGCAAACATGATGAAGACCGATGTCAAGCAGACGGACAACGGCTACGAAGTAGACGTTGATTTGCCGGGCTGCAAGAAGGAAGACGTTCAGATGGATCTGAGCGACGGCTACCTGACCATTCAGGCAGTGCGCAGCCACAGCAATGACGAAAAGGACAACAAGGGCCGCTATGTGCGGCGCGAGACCTTCTCCGGCAGCTGCGCCCGCAGCTTCTATGTGGGCGAGGTGAAGAAGGAGGACATCCACGCAAAGTTCGAGGATGGTGTCCTGCACATCCAGCTGCCCGCTCCTCAGCAGACAAAGGCTCTGCCTGAGAACCCGAATTTGATCGAGATCGAGTAAATGCTGACCGTGTGCGTCAAGGCATAACGTATATAGGATGCCCCCGGAGAGCTGCAATAAGCCCTCCGGGGGCATTTTTTGTGTTCAGGCTTTCGACGACGGAGAGGGGAGAAAGTACCTGTTTTTGCCAGAAAACTTTATTTTTCTACCATTTCGTGGTATCCTTATAAGGCGCACGCAATACAGGCCTGCGGCTGCACTGGCAGCGGCTGCGGACTGCGTGCGGCAAAAAAAGAACGTATAGAAGAAAAAAGGGGGATAAAAGTCATGGGCGAATTTGCCTTTCAGACTTTACGGGAAAGTATCACCTCTGCCATCAGGAGCAAGATCCTTACCGGGGAGCTGCAGCCGGGCGTAAAGCTGGCCGAGCAGAAACTGGCCGAGGAGTTTGGCTCCAGCCGGGCACCCATCCGGGAGGCGCTGCGGCAGCTGGAACAGGAGGGCATGGTCGAGTATTCGCGCAATGTGGGCTGCTCGGTGCGCCGGGTAAAGCCGGAGGACGCCTACGAGATCTACCTGCTGCGGGCAAATCTGGAAATGACGGCACTGCGCTATTTTGATTGCAAATTCCCGGAGGAGGATCTGCGCACCCTGCGCGGCATCTTAGAGGAGATGCGCAATGTCCGGCCGGGGGATCTTTCGCAGATCGTGGAGAACGACAACCGCTTCCATGCGGTCATCGTGCAGCGGGCGGGGCTGCCCAGACTGCTGAAATTCTGGGACGACTTGAACTACGGCAACCTGCTTGTTGGGGCGAACAGCGGCTCCAACCACGAGACGCTGGCGCAGCGGCAGAACGGCATTCACACCAAGCTGTACGAGGCGCTGGCAAGCGGCGACACCGAGGTTGCCTGCCGCGCCGTCTACGCCCACTACATGGAGCCCATGGAGCGGATGCGCAGCGCAAACAGCGCCGTACAGGCAGCGGACGAAGCAGCAAAATAAGGGGAATTTGGCTGACCGTCTAAATTTTGACCAATCATTTTATGGAAATTGCAGATTGTCTACAATCTGCAATTATGCTATACTATCAAAGTGATCGGTCGAGTACTGCTGTATTTTAGTAAAATTGCAAAGTATATGCGGAACCTTGGCCTTCTTACAGGAACTTCCGCCCTGTGTGGAAAAGAAAGAGAGGAATTGTCCGCATGTCTAACAAAGAAAAAGCCACAAAGATCTCGTGGCTTACCCTTGCCTTCATGGCCTTTTCTACGGTCTGGGGCTTCGGCAACATTACCAACGGCTTTGTGTACTTTAACGGTCCGCAGGTCATCTTCAGCTGGATCTTTATGTTTGTCCTGTACTTCATCCCCTATGCGCTGATGGTGGGTGAGCTGGGCTCTGCCTTTAAAAACGAGGGCGGCGGCGTCAGCTCCTGGCTGCACCAGACCACCAACGCAAAGCTGGCCTACTACGCCGGTTGGACCTACTGGGCCTGCCACATCACCTACATTGCCAGCAAGGGCAGCGGCTTTCTGAAGGCGCTGAGCTGGGCCGTTTTCCGCAACGCGGAGACCTACGATTCCTTCCCCACCCGCTACATCCAGCTGGCTACCTTCTGCATTCTGCTGCTGGGCTGCTACATTGCAAGTCTGGGTCTGAACCCCCTGAAAAAGCTGCTGACTGCCGCAGGCACCTGCACCTTCGTCATGTCCCTGCTGTACATCGTGATGATGTTTGCTGCCCCGGCCATCAACCCCACGGCAGAGTACGTCCACGCCAACCTGAGCTTCAGCAGTCTCATCCCCAACTTCAACGTCACCTACTTCACGTCTCTGTCCATTCTGGTGTTCGCTGTGGGCGGCTGCGAGAAGATCTCTCCCTACGTCAATAAAGTCGAGAACCCCAGCAAGGGCTTCCCCCGCGGCATGATCGCGCTGGCCGTCATGGTGGTCACCTGCGCCATTCTGGGCACGCTGGCCATGAGCCGTATGTTCGACCCCGCCGTCATCAACGCCAGCGCAGAGAGCTTCAACGCCTATGTCGCCAACAGTTCCTACTGGGCTTTCCAGAAGCTGGGTCAGTACTACCATGTGGGCGATCTGTTCATGATCATCTACGCCCTGTGCAACGTCATCAGCCAGCTCGCCGTGCTGATCTTGAGCATCGACGCACCGCTGCGTATGCTGCTGGATAACGAGCACACCAAGCAGTTCATCCCGCAGGCTCTGCACAAGGTCAACGCCCACGGCGTGCACAGCAACGGCATCAAGATGGTGGCGGTGCTGTCCGGCTCCATCATTCTGGCACAGTCCTTCGTGCCCGGTGCTGCTGCCGTTCTGCGCCAGCTGACCAAGCTGAACTCTGTGTGTATGCCCATGCGCTATCTGTGGGTGTTTGCCGCCTACATCGCCCTGCGCAACGCCTACGATACCATCCCTGCCGAGTACCGCTTTGTCAAGAATCAGGCCGTGGCCAAGTTCTTCGGCGGCTGGTGCTTTGCCGTTACCGCCGTGTGCTGCGTACTGGGTATGTATGATAAGGACCCCTTCACCTTTGCACTGAACGTCATCACCCCCGTGGTGCTGACCGTGCTGGGATTCATTCTGCCCGCCCTTGCAAAGCGCGAGCAGACTGCTGCTAAAAAGTAACCTGAATATGCTTAAAAGGGGCCGGTCAGCACTGACCGGCTCTTTTCAGATACACCCAAGGAGGTTTATTTTTATGATCGCATCCGAAGTCCGTGAAATGCTGTCCTTCATCGACGGCAACCCCACCGCATACCACACCACCGCCGCTGTGCGGGATATCCTGCTGAAAGCAGGTTTTGCAGAGCTGCTGGAAAGCCGCAAGTGGGCGCTGGAACCCGGCAAGGACTACTTTGTCTGCCGCAACGGCTCCAGCATCATCGCCTTCCGCATGGGCGACCAGCTGGAAAATTACAGCTTCAACGTTGCCGCCGCCCATACGGATTCTCCCTGCTTCCGCATCAAGGAGAACGCCGAGATCCACATGGGGCAGAACTACACCAAGCTGAACACCGAGGGCTACGGCGGCATGATCTGCGCCACATGGATGGATCGTCCGCTGTCTGTGGCGGGTCGTGTGCTGGTGCAGGAGAACGGCGCTATCGTATCCCGTCTGGTGGCACTGGACCGCGACCTGCTGATGATCCCCAGCGTGGCCATCCACATGAACCGTGAGGTCAACGATAAGGCTTCCTTCAACAAGCAGGTGGATATGCTGCCTGTGCTGGGCGGTGCCTGCGAGGAGGGCGCGCTGAAAAAGCTGATCGCAGAGGAGCTGCAGGTGTCCGAGGAGCAGATCCTTGGCAGCGACCTGTTCCTCTATGTACGGGAAAAGGCCACCGTCTGGGGCTGCAACGAGGAGTTCATCTCCTGCGGCCGTCTGGACGACCAGCAGTGCGTTTACGGCATCCTGAAAGGTCTGCTGACCGCCAAGAACGCCCGCTCCATCGGCGTGGCAGCCTTCTTTGATAACGAGGAAGTCGGCTCCGGCACCAAGCAGGGCGCAGCTTCCACCTTCCTGTACGATGTGCTGCACCGCATTGCCCAGAGCCTTGGCGGCAACGATGAGGACTTCCACCGCGCGGTGGCTTCCAGCTTTATGGTCAGCGCCGACAACGCCCACGCCGTGCACCCCAACCACCCGGAGCACACCGATGTGAACAACTGCACCTACATGAACAAGGGCGTGGTCATCAAGACTCACGCAGGTCAGAAGTACACCAGCGATGGCATGAGCGTTGCCGCCGCCCGGGAACTGGCAGCCCGCGCCGGTGTGCCGCTGCAATACTTTGCAAACCGCTCCGATAAGGTGGGCGGCAGCACGCTGGGCAATCTGGCCATGGCACAGGTGTCCATGAACTGCGTGGACATCGGCCTGCCCCAGCTGGCGATGCACTCCTGCTACGAGACCGCCGGCGCAGAGGATACCCTCTCGCTCATCAAGCTGATGCAGGAGCTGTACAGCAGCCACTTTGAAGAGACTGCTTTCGGCACCCTTTCCATCAGCAAGTAAACGGATAAAAGCATAAAAAGGACTGCTGTGCGTTGCTATGCACGGCAGTCCTTTTTGCATAAAAGCTGATTTTCCGTGGCCGGTTAAGCTCGGATATAGAAATCCGACGGTAGTTGTGGTAAAATAAGGCATCCGGGAGCGCCGGGCGCTCCGCTGCAACATCAAAAATGGAGGTTTTCTATGAAAAAGACCTATCGCTCGCTCTTTTGTCTGCTTGCGGTGCTGCTGCTCAGCGTCAGCGTGCTGCCCTCTGCTTCGGCGCTGTTTTCCAAGAAGCTCTACTATTATGGTGTAGTAGAGGGTGTCAGCCGCACCGTGGAAGGCAAGGTGGAGTCTATTCTGGTGACTGCGGAAGAGCAGGAGACCTATCAGATGATCGTTACCGACAGCACCGTCTGGCAGGACCATGACGAAAAGACCACCTCCGACCCCGCTACCCTTGCGGTAGGCGAGCAAATCTGTGTGGTGCACGACCCGGCTGTGATGATGTCGCTGCCGCCGCAGTCGGTGGCGTATACCGTCATCCGCAACTTCCCCGCAGGCACGGATCTGGAACAGGAAGCACGGGATGCCGCCTGCCCGGTGAAAAAGTTCTTCGCCGACACTCGCAAGGCCATTTCGGACTGGTTCTACCAGACCATGCCCATCTGAGGGGAATGCTCCTTCTATAACGCAAAAAACTGCTGCCCCGTACCGGATGCCAAAGCGTCCGGGCAAAGGGGCAGCAGTTTTTTTATGCAAGGTTATGCGGCGCTTTGCGGCAAAAACGCTGTATACCGCTATTTATTTTCGGGGGGGGTAACGCGGAAGCGCTTTACCACCTGTTCCAGTGCGCTGATGTCTACAGGCTTGGACAGATGTTCGTCCATGCCGGCTTCCTTGCTCTTTTGCATATCCTCAAGGAAGGCGTTGGCGGTCATGGCAAGGATGGGGATGGTGCGTCCCAGCGGGTTTTCGCCGCTGCGGATGCGGCGGGTGGCTTCCAAGCCGTCCATCACCGGCATCTGCACGTCCATCAAAATCATATCATAGTCGCCGGGCTTCACGCTGGCAAAGGCATCCACGATCTCCTGACCGTTGGGGCAGATGGTGCAGCTTGCGCCTTTTGTTTCCAGCAGCATTTGCAGAATCTCGGCGTTGATGGCGTTATCCTCGGCACAGAGGAACTTCATGCCGGACAGGGGAGAAGTGGTCTCCTCTTCCTCCGGGAGCGCCTGCGCCTTTTGCACCGTGTCCGCTTTGGTGTCAATGGGAAATTCCAGCACCACCTCAAAGCGGGTGCCCTTGCCGGTGGCACTCTCTACGCTGATGGAGCCGCCCATCAGGTCTATGACGCTTTTGGTAATCGCCATACCCAGACCCGTGCCCTGCACCTTGTTGGTGCCGGAGCGCTCCTCCCGGGTAAAGGGGTCAAAGAGGGTCTTTTGGTAGTCCGCGCTCATGCCGATGCCGTCATCCTGCACCACGAAGCGGTACCGGGCGTAGTGCTCGTTCCGGGGCAGCTCTTCCACCTCCAAACGGATGTGCCCGCCGGTGGGCGTATACTTGACCGCATTGGAGAGGATGTTCATCAGCACCTGATTCAGACGGTTGGGGTCGGCCAGCACGTTTTCGTGCTGCAAATTGGTGCTTACCGTAAAGCTCTGACTGCGCTGACCTGCCTGCTGCCGGATGATGCTGTCCAGCTGACTGATCTGCTGGGGCAGATTCATTTTTTCCACATGCAGGGTGGTCTTGCCGCTCTCGATGCGGCTCATATCCAGAATATTGTTGATGATGCCCAGCAGCAGCTGACCGGAGCTTTCCAGCTTGCCCAGATGCTCGGCAAGCTTTTCTGGCTCGTGCAGCTCGTTTTTCATCAGGGTGGTAATGCCGATAATGGCGTTCATGGGGGTGCGGATATCGTGGCTCATGTTGGAAAGGAAGTCCGTCTTGGCTTTGCTGGCACGCTCGGCGGACTGTAACGCCTCTGCGGCAGCATCCTGCGCCCGCCGCATCTCGTCGTTGGCCTGCGTCAGCTGGATGTTATACTGCTCCAGACGGAGGTTCGTCTTTTTTTCAGCTTGCAGCTCCCGTCGTTGCTTTTCCCGCAAAAGGAACCAGCCAGCAATGACTGCCATGATCGAAAACATCGTTGCAAAGCCTACAATAACGACCATGACGATATTGACCAGCTTCTGCGTATTCACAGCCACATATTCTGCCGGAACAAGGAACGCCAGCGTCCACTGGGCGTTTTCCATCTGCTTCAGGGCGTAGTAATACTCAGTCCCGTCCAGCACGGCGTTGGAATAACAGGAGCCTGTGCGGGTAAGCCGCTCCTTTGCTGCTGCAAAGGAAGAACCGTGCAGATAGGACATCTGGGAGAGCACGGTGTATACGTTATGCCCCTTCAACAGCTCGGTATCATTGGCGTTGAACAGCTTGAAACCGTTGTTGTCCAGTACATAGACGCTGTTGTTATTTTCGTAGGCGTCGCAGCGGAAATAATCGTTCAGCTGGGTCATACTCTGGGCGATGCCAAAGTAGCGCAGGGTGATCTCTTTCTCTCCGCTTTGCAGTGTGATGGGGGTGGAGAGCTGTTCCAGAAACACCATCCGGGAGTCGTCCACGGTCAGCGAATTGGAAACATAGCTGACCCGCTGCGGCGCGTTTTCCAGATAGTTCATTTCCCGCAGCAGACCCGTGCGGCCATACTCGGTATAATAACGCCCGGCAGCATCCACGGCGATCAGTTCGATCTGTTTTTCATGGTAATTGGAAAGCTCCGACAGCTTTTTCAGATAGCGGTAGAGATCGGTATCGGTCTCCAGCGGGGTGTTGTACAAATAATTACACTGCACATCCACCTCGTCCCAGTGGTTGTCGATCACATCCTCCAGACTGTGGAACATCTGGTGGGTGACCTCTTCCATCTGGCTCAGCCGCTCGTGGTAGACAAGGTTCTGGATGTAGGTCTGGCTCATGACAAAAAGGGTCAGGATCAACACGATGCTGACAAAGCCGAAGCCCACAAACAGCTTTTTATAGATTTTGTTGTTCACATCCAGTATCTCCTGTCCGTTTTATTCAACTCCATGCGGTGTCTGCCCGGCTGATGGTGGTGTAAGCACCAAAGAAGGTTTTTGCGGCATCCATGCCCACCACGCCGCTGTCTGTCACCGTTGCTTCGGCAGCCAGCTGGTCGCTCACACCGCAGATGGCAACCTGATAGGTCTTGCCCGCCTCCGGCTGCACCGGGCTTACCAGCACATAGGGGTAGCCCTTGCCGTTGCCGTAGGCATCGTAGCCAGAAGCCAGCAGGTCGCTGATCTGCTGCCCGGTCAGGGTGACGGTCTGGATGGTGCGGTTCCAGCCGGTGGGCAGGATGACCGAAAGGTCGTAATCCGTAATGCCCTTGGCGTACAGCTTGGCGGCTACGCCGTGGTGGTTCTGCTCGGTGGGGTTGCCGGGGATCCATGTGCTCAGCGAGACCAGCGCAAGGTCGCTGCCGGTAGCCTGTGCAAAGCAGCGGCCTACCAGCATGGCGCAGTCCTGCTGCGAAAGCTCCTCCGTAACGGTAGTGATGACATCCGGGGTGTTGTTCACCACACTGTCCTGATCCTCGTCCAGCTGACGGATGACATCCTCCATGGTGGCGTTGCCCTTCATGAAGTCCAGCATTTTAAGGCCGGTGGTCACGAAGGTGTTTTCCCAGCTGGAATAGATAAAGGGCGCGGTGTTGCCTGCGTTCAGGGTATCGGCGATGTCGGCATAGTAGGTGCCGTCCTCGGAAAGATAGGGCATCAGGCCGAATTTATCGGCGTTGCCGTCTGCCTCCACAATGCCGTTGGTGTTTCCGATCAAAAACAGGGTATTCCCCTCGGCCATCCTCTGCAGGGTCACGTTGTCGTCAAGAGCATCGCCGGAGCCGTTCAGCATCCCGATGTCCTTCCACTTTTTGACATACGCCATTGCCTGCATCATGCCGGGGGTGTTGCTGACGTTTGCCTTGCCGGAAAGATAATCCTTCTGCCACAGTCTGCCGTCCAGTGTGCCAAGGAAATCGGCATCTGCAATGTTGCACAGATACTGGAAACCGTAGCCCGGGTACTGGATCTGCGGCAGGCAGAGATCGACCCCGGCTTCCTTGGCTTTTGCAGCCAGCACTTCCAGCTCAGCGAAAGAATTGGGCAGCTCCCAGCCGTGTTCTCGCAGCAGGGTCTTGTTGTAGGTGATGCCGTAGCAGTTGTAAACCGAGGGCAGCAGATAGATGGCACCGTTGTCGAACACGTCCTGCAGACGGGACTCCACATAGTTATCCGTAAAATCGTAGCCGGAAAGGTCCAGCAGTTTGTCGGAGACCAGATCGATCTGGGGGTCGTAGTAGGTCAAGGTGCAGACGTCCGGCAGGTCGCCTGCCGCAAACATATTCTGCAAACAGGTGGTGGTGTTATCGCCGCTGTATGGCACGACCTCGATGTTCACTTCCGGGTAAACGCTGTGTACCTGCTCAATAAAGGCTTCTATCTCCTTATAAGGTGCCATAAAGGTGATGGCTTCGTGCGCATCGTCTTTTTTAGCCGTTTCGGTCTTACCGCCGCCGCAGGCAGTCAACGCCGCCGTGGCTGCCGTAATGCCGCAGACCTGCAAAAAAGAGCGGCGGGAGATCTTTTTCATCATATAAATATACCTCCCTCACATTATCGGAAAGTGCAGCAGCGCAGTGCTGCCCTAGCTATTCTTACACATCCCATAGGAATCCACACACCCGCGGCCTGTCCGCATGGGCTTTGCGCCGAGCTTCCATAAAATAACATTATTATTGTACCATTGCAACAAAAGTGTTTCAAGTTGTTTTTGAAGGCTTTTACATACGAAAGATCTTTTTATATCTGATTCTGCCTTTTGCATGGCATAAAATGCAAAACGACCTATTGAGGAAATAATCGTAGATGGTTAGCATGAATGGAAAAATGTGCAGGCTCATCATCAACACTAAACCACCCAATGTGAAGAAGAGCTTTTCACATCCGGCGGCTGCGTGGATCAGCTGCTGCCAAAGGCCCTTTTTCTGCATAAACAAGATCCAGCCCATGGAGGCAATGTAGGCCATGCCGACACCGAGATGACTGAGCATTATCTCCATGTTCTAC
>OCHD01000409.1_pt1 | contig 43645 bp, 30 predicted proteins | sample 1538481 | NCBI WGS metagenome assembly OCHD01 (sample SAMN04571699, study PRJEB22368) | human gut metagenome | biome: human gut; material: stool | host: Homo sapiens | place: Luxembourg | collected 2012-09-07
ATTTTAACACAATATTATATATTAGTCAAACTATTTTATTGCTATTTTATGCGTTTTCTTTCGAACATTTTCATCGTACAGAACAGTCTGTCATATATCTGTCATATATTATGTTTTGAGGTTTACTTGTATTCTATTCAAGCATTAAAAAGGAGGCTCTTTCGAGCCTCCTTACAGAAAATATTCTACCAAATATCAAAAATCAATCGAACAACAACGTTATACAATATGTGCAAAATATCAAAAAAACTAATTTCAATTGCAGAAAAATAGATATTTTAAAATTCTTTCTTACAATTATTTCGACACCTCTATATTTTACAATCTGGCGATATTTTATTAAAGTTGCAAGCAGAAGGCATAAACTAAAAAGCACACAGAAAATAAAAATCCAAAAGCTAATTGCATAACTGTCGATAAAAACATACCTAATATATATAATTGATAAGACTCCTATACAGGAAAATATATAATTAGGAACGGTGTAACAAAAAATAGTTTTTTCAGTAAAATACTTTTCAAAAGGTGGAACGATTGAAATATTGGTTGCGTCATATGCTTCTCTAGAATCATACATTCGCTTTAAGCCTATAATGATTTGATATATTGCAAAAATAACTATTGAGTATATGTACTGTAACTCTTCACTTTCATAAAATTCGGCGACAGACAAATAAATATAATTTTGCAAATGCGAATCAGCCAGTATCCACAAAGACAATATTTGAGTTATACAATACCACAAGATTAAGCTCGTATAACACAACGGTCTTTTGCTTTGGTCATATTTTAACACATCATATTTTACAGTAAAAAATATGAGCAAAAAACTAATCAAGAGTAACAATATTGTTAAAACAATGCCAAACACATCTGTTGTTTTAATAGATTTATAGCATGGTAACATAAAGCTCAAAATACTAAAAATGTATAAATGAAAGCCACCAGTAATAATATTAACAACCATATTAACAACTGTAATCAAATAAGAAATCAAAAAAAGCAAAAGAGAAAGTAGATATACTTTCTTTTTTTTACACACCACACCACTTTCTTTCATTTTCACTACTCCATTTATTACTCCAATATGTCGATAAGGAAGTTGTTACTAAAGAAGCTACCACTGAACACACCATACCTCCTATTCCGGGAAAACATGTAGAAGCCAAAATACCTACACCAGCCATAAGAATATCAAATCCAAATAATAAACCTTTTTGTGAGTCGGTTAATAAAGGATTAGAAAAATTAACTGCTGTATCAACACTAATTGAAAATATACTGAATGGAGCTGAAAGAGCCGCATTGAATTTTAACGCTGCTAAAAAAGGTTTTGGTGCTTTTGCAACCGCACCTGCTGCTGTACTAAGCCCAGAATTAATCGTACTAACTGCATGTGTAGCTCCAGTCGAACCTGAGGATTGTTTGTACTTTATAAAATCCCCTTTGTCATTCACTCCATAATAATTTGTACCATGACACTTATTATATAATTTTATTCCTTTTTCGGTTTGTAAAAAAGCTCTACGTGTAGAATCGCATTTTGGGCAAGTAGGAGCACCGCAAGAATGCTCTCCATTTGGATCAGAAAGATTAACTGGATTATTACCACAATAAGCAAAAGTATTAGCATCTAAAATGCTTCCGCCTGACTGGAAATAACCATCGGCGTTGATAAAGCGGTGGGTTACGGCGTCGTAGTAACGGCTCATCAGGTAGTAAAGACCTGTTTCTGTGTCCTGATAATAGCCTCTGTAACGGAACGGATTCAAGTTACCGATATGGTTCGGGTTTGTAATTACATTGCCGTTATTATCGGTTATAGAAATCACATTGCCCCAAGCATCATACTCATAGTGTGCTTTAAGTTCGCCTGCTCCGTTGTAAATTCCGACAATATCGCCACGGGAATTATGGGTGTAGTAGTAGGAATACTCGGTACCGCCGTCAGTCAGGGTGTATCTGACATTATACAAAATTCCGTTTGAATCGTATGAATAATAGAACTTTGCGTCGCCACGGGTTTCATATAATAGCTGACCGTTAAGGTACGCATATGTGTATTTTACACCATTTACGGTTTTAGTTGTACGAACACTGTCGCTGTCATAGCCATAGCTTATGCTTGTATCACCGTTTGTGAATGTTGCAAGCTGTCTGCCGTTTTTCCATGTCATTGACATTCCGTCACGGTATGTAAGCGGATTACCGATTTCATCATAGGTTATGTTCTGACCGTTATATGATGTGAGAACATCTCCCCAATTTGAATTGTTATATTCATACGCATTGCTTGTTGTACCGTTTGAATCGGTAACAGTTTCGGATATAAGGTTACCGCCGGCATCGTAAGTATAGTTATAAACTTTACCGTTCAGCTTGTCATCTACGCTAACAAGCTGATTCATCATATCGTAACCATAATGATACTGTAAAACTCCGTCTTTGGTAACATCTGTAATATTACTATGTGCATCATACTTATATTCATACTTTTCACCGTTGATAGTTTCGGATTTCAACTTTTATCGTAGTAATAACCACGATAGCTGAACAGGCAGAATGTAGAAAAGTCAAAATAATATAGACCCCACAAAAAATAATGTAATTATTATAATGTTTTTATCATTTTTTCAATAGAGCTTTTTACAAGCTTTTTATCAAGATTTGTTTGAATTAATAAGGAAAGATTTTTAGCAATAAAAATATCATTAGCGTATTTTTTTAAATCTTTTAATGTGATCTTTTCATATTTTTCTTTTCTTTTTATTGGCTCAGATATTACTGATGGATATAATACAAAATCACATAAAACATAATTGCTATTAAGCTCGTTAGAGTTGTCCAAATCAAATAATTGATTTTTTGTAAAAAAGTTGATGGATGTCAAATAATCATTTGTTGAAATTTCTTTTCTAAAATCTACAAGCGATTTAAAGAAATGGTGCAGACTTTCAATAAAGTCAGAATTATTTACACTGAAAGAAATTGACAGTCGGCGAAATCCACAATAGCATGTTAAATTAGTATAGATATCATCTGTAAAATTATAATTTTCTCTTAAAATCATTGACAGCAGACTTCCGCAACCTTCACCAAGTATACTTGAAAGAAGTCTTACAGTTTCATAGTTATAATCTTTATTAATATCAAAAAAGATTGTTATATCACTAATATCTGTATCATTAGAGATTAGTGAATACCTGTTACTGATATTTCTTTTTTCAAAATGCAGTGGATAACAGATAATTGTTTCGGCGAGTTTTCCAGAAGAATTAATTTGGGAAAGAATATTTTGAACTGTCAAAAAATCCTCGTCCGAATAATTACCAGTGATAGCTACACAAGAATTGTTGCTGCAAAAATATTTATCTTTCCAAGAGTTAATATCTTTTAAAGATATTGATTGTACAGATTCAATCGTACCCATAATAGTTTTTTCGTATTTGGTATCTTTAAAGTAGTAACTATCAATCCAATTATCAAATGTTTGATAATCATTTTCAATTTGCCTGTAAACAACTTCTTTTTCAATTTTAACTATATCATCAGTCCAGTCAAATTTATTTAGGCATTTTGTGATAAGTTTAAATGCTTTAATAAATGAGTCGGGTGTTACGGTGATTGAAAAGCTAACATAATCGTGAAATGTTTTTGCTGCAATTTCTGCTCCCATGCACTGCATTTCATAATACAATTGTTTCTGAGGCAAATTATCCCATTGCCTAAAAAACAAATGCTCAATCAGATGCGTAATTCCGTTATTGATTTGATCTTCATATAATGAACCAACTTTGAAATTAACGCTGATAGTAACACTATGAACATTATCAAGTTTCTGTGATATAAAAGTTATTCCGTTTTTTAATTTAACTAATTTCTTTTCCATATTTTAACCAAAAGCCTTACTGGCACTATCCCAAAGCAATGCAATAGTAGGTACAAGTGCAACATCATCCGCAACTCCAGCACCGGTAACATCATTACCTACTAAATATATAACTGCAACCGCACAAGCTAAACATATACCAAAATTACCCATGCGCTCTTCAAATGGTGTTTCAGTTAAATGTTTTATTCCGTTGCCTTTAGGAACCCTACTATGTTCCTCGCCGTTGGGATGAGCAACATTACGTTCGCGATCGCCGGATTTTTGCCTGTTTTCTGACCCTTTTTTAGGGTCTTTTCTTGGTGTCCAGTTACTATCTCCTTTTGTATTTTTATTATTTTTAGAAGATTCAACATAATACTTGTTAGATTCAACATAATACTTGTTCCCAGAATTTGAACCGTTAGATTTGCAACTATTACAATATCCAGGAGCTCCTGGTACTGCTTCAACAACTTTCCAAGTAGAACCAATATATGTCCCTGCCGATGTGTAATTAGGAACTTTGCAGGTACCTAATGGATCAACATTGAGAACCGGGTTATTAGCACAATATGCAAAAGTATTAGCATCTAAAATGCTTCCGCCTGATTGAAAATAGCCGTCTGCATTTATAAATCTGTGGGTTACGGCGTCATAGTAACGGCTCATCAGGTAGTAAAGACCTGTTTCTGTGTCCTGATAATAGCCTCTGTAACGGAACGGATTCAAGTTACCGATATGGTTCGGGTTTGTAATTACATTGCCGTTATTATCGGTTATAGAAATCACATTGCCCCAAGCATCATACTCATAGTGTGCTTTAAGTTCGCCTGCTCCGTTGTAAATTCCGACAATATCGCCACGGGAATTATGGGTGTAGTAGTAGGAATACTCGGTACCGCCGTCAGTCAGGGTGTATCTGACATTATACAAAATTCCGTTTGCATCATATGAATAGTAGAATTTTGCATCGCCACGGGTTTCATACATAAGCTGTCCTTTAAGATAAGCATATGTGTATTTCACACCGTTCACGGTTTTATTTGTACGAACACTACCGCTGTCATAGCCATAGCTTATGCTTGTATCGCCGTTTGTGAGCGTTGTAAGCTGTCTGCCGTTTTTCCATGTCATTGACATTCCGTCACGATATGTAAGCGGATTGCCGATTTCATCGTAGGTTATGTTCTGACCGTTATATGATGTGAGAACATCTCCCCAATTTGAATTGTTATATTCATACGCATTGCTTGTTGTACCGTTTGAATCGGTAACAGTTTCGGATATAAGGTTACCGCCGGCATCGTAAGTGTAGTTATAAACTTTGCCGTTCAGCTTATCATCTACGCTAACAAGCTGATTCATCATATCGTAACCGTAATGATACTGTAAAACTCCGTCTTTGGTAACATCAGTAATATTACTGCGAGCATCATACTTATATTCATACTTCTCACCGTTGATAGTTTCGGATTTCAACTTTGTAGTTGTATAACCCGAACCACGCTTACTCGCAAAGTAAGTGTATGTTGTATCAATAGGTGTATCGGTGGAAGTAGTCAGTGATGTTTTTGTAAGACGGTTAAGTCCGTCATAAGTATAATCGACCTTTTTACCTGTGCTTAAAGTGAAAGTTGCAGGCAGGTTATCTTTTCCAAATGTGAACTTGTTCTTTACAGTTTTATCAGTTGTCTTTGTAACAAGTTGTGTAATGTTATTATTGAGATCATATGAGTACTCAAAACCAAACAATAACTTGTTGGAACTTCCTGTTACAGATGAGTCAGCAACAGTCTGACGAACAAGTCTGCCTGTTGTGTCATAGGTAAAATCAGTCAAGCGTTTATTAAGATAATCGTTTTCACGAATTATATTACCGCCACGGTCGGAATACCAGTTAAATGCGGTTTTGCCGTTATACTTTCTTGTTTCTACATTACCAAATTCATCATAAGCATAACTTACATTTTGACCTGTACCGTAGGTTGAGCTTAAAATAGGTCCGTTGTTTGCACCATAAGAATAGCTTGCAAGCGACTGTGAGCCAACCTTTGAATCAATCTTATTGCCGAATTCATCGTACTTAATTGAATAATCAGTTCCGTCACGAGAGATTTTTTCAAGTAACTTTGATTTTGATGAATAAGAGTATGCGATTGAATACTCGTTGCCGCTACTGTCAGACTGCTTAACCGACTTAATTTGATCGGTATTGCTGTCATAAGTATAGTCTGTTACAACAGGATTTTTGCTGTCAAGCTTATCTGTTGTCTGCGTGAGGGTACCTTTGTTACCGTCATATTTATACTCAACCTTGTTGCCGTCCTGATCGGTTGCACTTGAAAGCAAGCCGTTTGAATCATAAGTAACTTCACTTTTTAATATACCTACATCTGTTACTTTAGAGCCACACTTTACTTCAAGTGATGTAGCCAAGCCTTTCGTACTGTAAGTGTAGTTATAATTCATATGCGTTTGGCTTTCGATTTTAGTTACATTATGATTATCGTCATATGTGTACTCATAAGCGTAGCCTTTAGCATCAATATTCTTTGTTAAGTCGGAATTTTTATACTCCATAGTTGACTGCTTTTTAGAATTATCAACTACACTGATAACTTTTCCGTCTTTATCATAAGTATAACTCATTGCGTTGTCTTTTACAAGACAAATATTATCAAAATACGCATAATTTCCCTGATTTTGATAACTGAGATATATTGTTATGGTTTTAGGAGTTTTTACTTTATTTGTTCCGTCACTCAAATTAAAAGCTGCAGATGTGTATTGCCAACCTGAAATCGAGTAATTAAACGGTGCAGGTGTTTTGTACTTTGTTGAGTTATCCGAATAAGTGATTTTTACGGAAATTTTAAACTTCCTCGTATCATCCTTATTCTTTGGAACAGCATTTGCATATGCCCAACCGCTGACAATATATGTATCTTCTTCTTTTCCTGTAATATTTACATTCTGACAGATACTTTTTACTTTGCCGGCTTCACCTTTTATACGGAAAGAATATTTTCCTTGTTGGTGTGCTTCGCTTTTACAATCAATTGCATTATTCAGAGTAGAATATCCGTCATACCATGATGTTGGCAATCCGTTTGACGAATACTTTTCAAATCCTGAATTTTCAAGCATATTGTAGTTATTTGCTACTGTGTAGGATTCAAGCTGAATTCCATCAAAATACACTGTACCTGTTGACTGCTTTAAAGCAAGGTTTATTCGTGTTTTGCTGGAATTTTTAGGCACTTTAAAAGTTGTACTAACTCTTTGCCAACCGTTATCTACAGCTGAATCGGTATTTCCAACTACAAAATCAGAATATGAAGGTGTAAATGTGCCGTCAGAATTATGAGATTCAGCACAGATAAACGCACCTGCATTATCAGACGAACCGTTTACAACACCTACCGTTTTTATGTAACCTGAAAGTGTGTAAGTTTTTCCCGGCTCTAAAACTGTGTTGCTGATATCCTGATACACTCTTCCTCTTGATGTTCCTTCATATTTTGATACAGAAATTGCAAGGGATTGTTTGCCGAAGTAATGCTGTGATGTGTCATATTTTTTCTCAAATGTATTTGATTCACCCCAAGCCGATTTAATCCAAGAAGAATCGGTTTCCATATTGGAATTTGAAATAAGGTTAACTGAATTTGAACCTGTTGAATAGTTTGAGTTAACCTTATTTAACATTTTGATATTGTCTGCAGCAGAATTCTTTACGCCGTCTGTGTAAGTATAAACAGACGCACCTAAATCTCTTGTTTTTGTCTCGCTTTTTATGGAGATTGTTCTACCGAACTCATCAAACTGATATGTTGAAGTTAAATCGTCATCGGTGTTTGCGATTCCATCCGCACCGTATGTCTTTTTAACCGTTGTATTATACTTTGTACGGTCAAATGTAATTTTCTGACCTGCTGTGCCGTCTTTGCCGTATTCCTGAATTGCAGATACTTTCTTACCCGATGCTGTACTTGTGTACTCAAACACTACTTTGTATCCGTCGATATCTGTAATTGATTTCAACGCTTTGTCATTGTCGTATGTAAGTTTTATTTGACTACCGTCAGGTTTATTGATTTGATATAAAAGACCGCTACTATCTCTAAATTCAGTTTTCCTTCCTGCCGGATCAACCGTATATCTAATATATTTAGTATCACTTCCTGCTGTCTGCTGAAGTAATATTTTCTTATTACTTCCGTCTGTAACAGAATTTATTGTAGTACCGTCTGAAGCATAATTTATTGTCGTTTTATTACCATTGGAATCTTTTGTACTTGTAAGAAGACCTTTGGTATTAAAGTAAATATAATTATCTTTCTCATCTTTAATAGCATACTTGCTACTTCCACTACCTGATGTAGTAAGTTCAAGCTTTAAGCCGTCTTCATCAAGATATTTCGTTTTTCCATTTTCAGTTTTCTTGTAGAAGTAATGCTCTGTGCCGTCTTCATCAGTATATACATATGGATAATTATCCTTACTTGTAACTTGTACCTGTTAAACCATATTCACTTGACGGTAACAATGTTTGTTGTATATTAAGTCGCCAACCTCGACCGACATACGGTGTAGTTTTTGAATACTTATCTCCTGCCATATATCCGTTATATACATGCTGTACCGACGCAGGAGCATATCCACTTGCTGTTGATGCATCAGAAGTTACAAATGTCAAATTACCTGAATAATCGTTTACATATGCTGTTCCGGCTGAACCAACAGAAAAACTTGAATATGTCCAATAATCTTCAAGACCTTTGTTGTTTCTGTAAACAATAGTAAATAACGGACGAAGAGTTGATGTTGATGGATAGTTTGATGAATAGAACTCAGCACACTGCATTTCGTTACTTTCATCAAGTGATTTTAACATAATGCCGTTATTTGCTTCGCCGTTATACCAACGCTTAACACAAGAAGTTACATTCCAACTATGCCAAGTCTCTGATTCATTTTTAGTAAATGTTTCATAATCAACAACATTTGAATTGTATGACGGCTGATTTTTCCATGTTAATTTATCCTGTGACCAAGAACCGTTAGGAGAATACGCACCGATATTCATATCCTGATAAAAATCATTATTTATCAAATGTAAATTCAGATGTGCTTCTACTACCATATCACCTTTGTTAAGTGTCGGCAAAGAATTCATTTTAAAATATGTACGGTACATTCCGTTACCCCATGTTCCGACATTAACAGTACCTGTATAGCCACTGGTACTGCCATAGCCGAAACAAGTTGACGGCTTTGATGAATCAACATATGTACACTGGGATTTCTGCCAGTTTTGACTTGTTGTAAATTGCGGATCAATAGTTACAGGATAACTACAATCCGAAAGGAACTTTTTATCTGCAGAAACTTTGAGCGTAAGCTTATTTTTCTTCTGTTCTGTTATTGATAATGTTAAGTCCGTACTTGTTTTGCCGTCATTATCAAACATAAAAGGTGCTTCAATTTTATACACAGCGTCACCTTTAGAATTCAATAATTCTACTGTTTTGTCATCTACAGATTTTGCAGTAAGATTATTAAATTTATACTGAATATAAAAATCGCTCCTTGCATTCTTATTCTTTAATATAATATTTTCTTTTACACCTGTTGTGGTTGTAAAATACTGAACATCTACATCATCATAAATGTTTTCGTATGTAATTTCAGATGTAAGGTTTTTTAATGTTGTAAATTTGTCATTACCTGTCAGCTCTTCATCATTGTTTACTATAGTTGACTTTACTTTGTTTGTATTCTTATATCCCCAACTGATTTTTTGGTTATCGTCCTTGATTTTAACCATAGAGTTCTCTTTGGATTTTTTAGAATAATTAACCTTAAAATCGCTCTTTTTATTAGTATATTCCTCTGTAACTTCATCAGGGGATGCTGAATTTACGGTTTCATTTTTCAAGCTGTTATCATAATCAACCCATTCTCCTGCCGCATTTTTGTAATGGATAGGCTCTTGATAACTTACAGCCATTGTAGTGCCATCATCTAAACGGAACTGCTTTGAATATTCATCTCTCTCGTCTTTGATTTCTGAAAGAATGTTTCCGGTTTTGTATTCATCAGAAGATTGTTCTTCATTCGGAGTTTGAGTTTTAACTTCTGTATTTATCGGCAGATTTTGTGCAAACACTTGTGTTGGCAATGAAAATGCAATCAATGCACATAAAGTTACCGATGTTCCTGAAACAAGTTTTTTTAATTTTTTATTCATACTTTCCTCCTTAAATCTAAATCTTGTTGTCAGTTTCCGCAATTAAATTACAACTATCATCTCATTTTAATTTTTACTAAAAATTGTTTTTATCACCTTGCTTTGTTTATACGGCGAATATGTTATTGGTTTAGCATATATTTTATTCGCATAATGTTATTATATATCACATTATGCGAAGTTGTAAATATATTTTTGAAAGTTGTTTTATTTTTGTGAACTCTGACAATATAAAATACTTGTATTTGTACAAATCACCTGTTATTAGCCTTTTACGACCTAAATTTGGGTATAAAAAAAGAGCCTATTGACTCGTAACATAACTATTAATAATTCGACATACTCCTTTATGTATAATTAGTTTTGACTCATACAACGGTACACTTTTAGTGAACTAGTCACCTTCCGAGTAGAGGGTGCTAATTTCGCAAAATGTTTTTAGAATCCAACGGATATATCAATCCACACCTTTTCTGCAGAAGGTGACATAGCAGTCATAAAACTGATGTACCCCCAAAAAGTTAGGCTTTAATTATTTTTTGTTTTTTAGCAAATAACCTTTGTTATTTGCTATTTTTTTAAAACAATACAAATTTTGCAGAGTAAAGATCCATGAACCGACCTCCAAATCGTTAGATTCTTGGTCTAACTTTTTGGGGTCGGTTCAAAATTATTTATATGAACCTGTTGACAAGCGAGAAACTAAATGACTATCTTGTCGATATTGAAAATCAGGCTGAAAATATGTTTTTTCAAATCGTAAAGCAACTAGCAGAAAGCGACAATATAACAGAAGAACTTAAGGCAAAAGATCAGATGGAATGGGTTGCACAAATGAACAATGTTTGCAACAGAACAAGAGAAATTGTAAATTCTAAATTAATTTTTATATAGTTAAATCCGCTACCAAATTCTAACTGGTAGCGGATTTTGTGTTATACTAAGCCGAAATATTTTTCAAAAAAGTCTTTTAGCTTATCAATGACAGTTTGTTTTTTCAAAGCCCTATTTGAACCACCTGAAAATCTTGAAATTGGCGGTAATATTTTATCAAGATCTGTTCCTGTGGTTTTTATTTCACCATCTCTGAATGAGTTCTCTATAAATTTTTGAGCCTCATCGTGTTTTAGCTTTTCATATTTGATGATTGTTTCTAAGTCCTCCTCTTTTTGCTTTTTAACAAAGTCTTTCCAGTCCTTTTCAACATCTGTTTTTACTGTCATTTGGGCAACAAATCCCTCAATTAAAGCTTTTTTGCTGCGCAGCTCAACACTTGCATCTATTGATTTATTAATATTAGCAAGAATCGTTTTATCCTCACAGTTTGATTCGTGATATTTGGCAACGAGCATCAAGATATAATCTATATTGACCTCGACCTGCTTAATAAGTTCAATTTCAAAGACAATGTCATCGTTGATTCGTTCTTTTTCAATGTCGCTTTTTTTAGCATAATCTTGATATAAGTCAATATAAATGCTTTGATAATCCTGTAAATCTCTAACGGATACAGAACTGTCGCTTTCAAAATCATCGAAACACCTTAAAATATTTCTCAATTTCAAAATGCTACCAAACAGTTTGATGAATTCTTTTTCGTTATCCTCGCCAATGATTTGACTGCTTATCGGAAATTCATTTACCAGTCTGGCTACAAGCTCGTTATAACCTTCAATATGTTTTCCGTGCTCATCTTCATAGCCATTCATATACTCATTGTAAGTTTTTAGAATAACCATACCTCTTGCGTTTTTATCTCCAAAAAGCGCTAAGGCATTATTAGTGGCTGTTTCAAGGTTCCTAAAACATACAATGTTTCCAAATGTTTTAACTGAGTTCAAAATACGATTGGTACGGGAAAACGCTTGTATCAAACCATGATCTTTTAAATTCTTATCTACCCATAAAGTGTTTAAAGTGGTTGCATCAAATCCCGTTAGAAACATATTGACTACGATCAGCAAATCAATCTCACGATTTTTCATTCTCAATGATACGTCTTTATAATAGTTGGGAAATTTATCGGCAGATGTATCATAGCTAACATTAAACAGCTTATTATAATCATCAATCGCACTGTCAAGAAAATCCCGTGAAGTTCGATCAAGACCACTTGTGTCAAAATTTTCATCTTGCAAGATATCATCCGGATCTTCTTCGTTTGGATTAAAACTGAATATCGTAGCAATATTTAATTTATGACCTGTTTCCTCCATTTGCTTTTTAAATTCATTGTAGTATGCAATCGCTGCCGGAATAGATGCGACTGCAAAAATTGAATTAAAACCATTTACTTTTGCGGTTGCTTTTTGCTCTGTTACCGTATTATTCTTGGACTTTGCCATTTTTTCTACATTCGTAATCACTTTATGGTCATAATAGGAACGGCTTTGATTGCGATAAGTTTTCTGCTCAAAATGTTCAAGAATGTATTGTGTAATCTCAGATACTCTTTTAGGATCAAGCAAAGCTTTTTCACGGTCAATTGCTTTTACTTGCTTGTCATATAAAATTTCAGGGTTTTTAATCGTATTGATATAATCAATTCTAAAAGGCAAGACATTTCCATCATGAATAGCATCTACAATGGTATATGCGTGCAGTGGTCTTACTTTGTTCCCATTTTCGTCCGGTTCACCTCCGAAAACCTGTGCCGTAGTGCGCATATTCGGTGCATTGGAACTGTTAGAATTCGATGCAAAAATCGGCGTGCCTGTAAACCCGAAGATATGATAATTTTTAAAGTGCTTTGTAATCGACTTGTGCATATCTCCGAACTGAGAACGGTGACATTCATCAAAAATCATAACAATATGTTTTTTATAAACTTCATGTTCTTTGTTCTTAGATATGAATTTATCTAACTTTTGAATAGTTGTGATGATGATCCTTGCATTATCATCTTCCATTTGTTTTTGCAGAATTTTAGTAGAGGTGTTGCTGTTGGCAGCATCTTTTTCAAACCTGTCATATTCTTTTATTGTCTGGTAGTCAAGATCTTTTCTATCAACAACAAACAATACTTTATCAATGAAATTCAATCCTTTAGCAAGCTGTGCAGTTTTAAAACTTGTTAAAGTCTTGCCGCTTCCGGTGGTATGCCAAATGTAACCGCCCGCCTCTTTTCTGCCGGTTTTTTTGAGATTGGTAGAAACTATAATGCGGTTTAGGATTTTTTCAGTTGCCGCAATTTGATAAGGACGCATTACCAATAATAAATCCTCTGAGGTAAATACACAGTAACGAGTCAAAATATTAAGCAGCGTATGTTTTGCAAAAAAGGTTTTTGTAAAGTCCACAAGATCCGGGATGGTACGGTTTTTTTCATCCGCCCAATAACTTGTGAATTCAAAGCTATTAGAAGTCTTTTTCTTTTTTGCTGCGTTTTTCTCTGCGTTATCCTTGATATGCTGAAATCTTGTTGTGTTAGAGTAATACTTTGTATGCGTACCGTTGGAGATTACAAACAGCTGTACATACTGATACAATCCGCTGCCTGCCCAAAAGCTGTCACGCTGGTATCTATTGATTTGATTAAATGCTTCTCGAATTGCATTCCCTCGCTTTTTAAGCTCAATATGCACTAACGGCAATCCGTTTACCAAAATCGTTACATCATAACGGGTTTTACGTTCACCCTCATTTTCTTCGTACTGATTTATTATCTGCAAATGATTGTTATGAATGTTGGTTTTATCTATCAGCTTGATATTTTTCACATAACCGTTATCAAGGGTAAGGTTTTGCAGGTAATCTTCCTGTATTTTGCGAGTTTTCTCAACAATACCATCATTTCCATTGGAAATAACACTGCTGTAAAAGTCGTTCCATTCTTTATCGAAAAAGGTGTAGTTATTAAGTTTTTCAAGCTGAGTACGGAGGTTGCCAATTAAGTCTTGTTCGCTTTTTATAGTAATGTATTCGTAGCCCTGATTGACAAGGCGATTTATAAAATCTTTTTCAAGTTCCGCTTCGCTTTGATAGTCGGTGCTTTTTCTTTCTTCAGGTGTGTATTCAGCGACAACCGTATTTTCGTTTGAACTCGCCACAATTTTAAAGCTATTCATTTTTCGTTGCCTCCTTTTTCTTAAAAGTTAAGAGCTTATCTCTGTAATATTCATATTGCTTTTGTCTTGCTTCAATTTCGGCAGGTAATCCATCACTGATATCATTGCAAAGCTTATCGAATCGATCAAGAATATCAACTATGCGCTGTTGTTCTGCAAGTGACTTTTCCTTGTTTTCTGGATATGGAATTGGCACAGGGAAATTGTTAAGCATTGGTCTTCTTATGGAAGTCACTGATGAATGAAAAGAATTTTTTTCAATATAAGACAGAAAAGCACTTTTCATATAATAAAAATAATATTTAGGTATGACATCATCGGTGTTAATGTGAATGCGATATGCTCTTTGATGTAAAGCATATTTACCCTCTATATAATGAAAAATTTTACCTACACCCACTCCGTCTCCAGAAGTTATAATTGCAGTCTCATCAAATTCATAACTATCTTTTCTTCTCACTTCTTGTGAACGCACAAAAAACGGATATTCTCCTATTTCTAATTCTTCATTTGTATTACTGCTTCCAGTTCCGATATCTGCAATTTCTTGTAATGGTTTATAAAGAACATTATCAGAAAAAACAAACAAATTATCTCTATAATACTCATACTGCTGTTTTCTCGCAGTGAGTTCCGCAGTGAGTTCCGCAGTGAGTTCCGCAGTGAGTTCCGTAAATTTATCCAATATACGAACAATCTCCTCTTGTATTGGTATAGGAAGAAGGGGGATTGTTACTTTTTCCATCTTCTTTTTAGAAACATTGAATCTTGTAACACCACTGGCTGTCCTTTTTATCTGCTTTCTAATCTCACTTGAACGGAAAACATATTTAGAAAACTCTGGCAACATAAGCTTTTTATCATAAAATCTAAATCCAAAACAAAAGCTATTCAAATATAAATTTTCATCTGTTATTGATGTTAAAACCGATGACATACCACATTCTTCAGGAGTTTCCGAAGAACCTGTAAACAAAATATCCCCATATTGTATAGTGTTTTGATTTTCGTTTTCTCCTATTTTTACTTTATCATCAACATCTATTTTTAATGACAGATTCGAAAATACATTCATATATGTAATAAATTTCGCATTTCCATTGCTGAAATCGTCTTTTGATTTTCCACTAAGCCCACTATAAAATGCTCCCAATTCTCCAAGTGTTTTATATTCTACACCCTCTGGACAAAGATCATTTATAAGTTGTTCTAGTTTATTCATTTTTATCACCGCCTTCAGACAATCCCAACGCTTGCTGGGCACTTTGAAATTCCTCTTTACTCTTTATGTTTTCGATAATTCCTGTAACAAGACGATAAAACGCACTGAATTTTTCCAATGCAATTTCCTCATCGTATTCACCATGCACTACATCGCTAAGCTTACCAAATAATTTATACCGATTATTCGAGAATTCTATAGGAACAATAGCACATTTTGTGTCCACTTCTGTTAAAAGATCCTTAAAATTCTTTCGTTTTTCTTTACCATTACTATTAATATATGTGGTAGAAATGTTGGAAGCCTTAGCCGCTTCACTTGTTACCTGTTCAAAAACTTTGCGCAAATATATTATAGCCCCAGCTCCAAAACCTTCTCGTGATGCTCTCATGGCTTTTTCAAGCAAATCAGTATATATACCGAATGAATTTTCTCGTAATTCACTTACATTTTTTGAAAGCTTTTCAGTTCTCTTTAAAATTTTTACTTTTGGCTCTTCAGTAAACATGTCCTTAACTTCAAGTAAAAACCAAACTTGAATTTCAGTTTTACATACAGGACACTGCAAGAAAGCGTCAATACTAATAAGATTCTCATTAATAATAAGAGCATGCAATCTATCTGGAGACATAAATGTTCTCGAATCTTCACACTTTTTACAGTAAAAATTTAATGCGATTCTACCGGCATCAATTTCTACAAAATCGCCATTCTGTAAACCGATCATATCTTCATCGTCTTGGGTCTCATACTCAGAATAAAAGTATTTTTTTATGTCAATAAATGGTAGTGTAGCGACATATGACCCAATTGGTTTGTTTAACACTTTAGTCGCTAAATTCATTTAGTCACCTCAATTTCAGCTATAATCGCATCAATTTCGGCACGCAATGTGTTTTCACGCTGAACAATTTGAGATATTTGCTCATTGAGGACAGCTATATCAATAACTTCTCTTGTATCCTCACTTTCTACATAAGTTGATACAGATAGATTGTAATCCGCATTTTCAATATCTTCCTGTTTAACAAGAGCAGTAAAATACTTTTCAGTCTTTCGGTTGATATATGCGTTTAATATATTCTGAATGTTATTAGGCTCATTACTTGATGTTCCATCCCCCAATTTATTGCTGTTGGTAGACTTGACAAATTCTTTTGAAGCATCAATAAATAAAGTTTGGCTGTCAACTTTTGATTTTTTGAGAACCATAATGCAAGTCGCAATGCTTGTTCCGTAAAAAAGATTATCAGGCAGCTGAATGATACATTCAATATAGTTATTATCAATCAGATATTTTCTGATTTTCTGTTCTGCACCGCCACGATACATAATACCGGGAAAGCAAACAATAGCCGCCGTTCCGTCTGTAGCAAGCCAGCTAAGACAATGCATAATAAAAGCAAAGTCCGCTTTTGATTTAGGAGCCAATACACCGGCAGGAGAAAAACGAGGATCGTTTATCAGTGTTCCATTGTCAGAGCCTTCCCACTTAATCGAGTACGGCGGATTTGAAACGATGGCTTCAAACGGTTCTTCATCCCAATGCTTAGGATCAGTCAAAGTATCGCCGTGTTCAATGCTGAATTTATCGTAACCTATATCGTGTAAAAACATATTGATACGGCAAAGGTTATAAGTCGTAATGTTGATTTCCTGTCCAAAGAATCCATTGCGAACATTATCTTTACCGAGAATTTTTGCAAACTTCAAAAGTAATGAGCCACTTCCCACAGCAGGGTCGTATACTTTGTTTACTTCTGTTTTCATTTTACCATTATTATCAAGAAGTGAAATTTTTGTCAGAAGTTCAGATACCTCTTGTGGGGTAAAAAATTCACCACCGCTTTTGCCGGCATTAGAAGCATACATTCCCATTAAGTATTCATAGGTGTCCCCAAAAGCGTCAATGGAATTATCTTGATAATTACCAAGATCCATATCCCCGATAACAGTAATTAATCTTTTAAGTCTTTTGTTTCTCTTAATAACTGTTGGTCCGAGCTTATTGCTGTTCACATCTATATCGTCAAACAAACCTTTGAAGTTTTCTTCGCTTGGACTGCCGATAGCAGACGCTTCAATGTTTTTAAAGTTCGTTTGCAATATTTCGTTCAAATTCTCATCTAAATCAGCAATTTCTACTTCTTTGCCGTCTTTTTCCGCTTGTTCCTTTGCGTCTTTATCAGCTTTTTTAATTCTGTTTAATAAATTTCCAAACAATTCTCTGGGTAAAATAAAGAAGCCTTTTTCTTGCACCATATCATCTTTAACTCTTAAAGCTTCATCATCACTGATTTTCGCATAATCAAAATCAGTATTTCCTGCTTCCCATTCACCTTTATTGAGATAAGTTGTAAGGTTTTCAGATATATATCTATAGAACAGCATACCTAAAACATATTGTTTAAAATCCCAACCATCTACACTTCCTCTAAGTTCATTTGCAAGCGCCCATATTGTACGGTAAAGTTCTGTTCTCTCTTGTTCTCTTTTATTATCGCTCATTTTTGTATTCCCCGTTCTTTAATAATTTTTCGTAATCTATACCATTTCTCAATTCTCTGCACAAATCTTTATTTATTAAAGCTTGTGCGATATCAGCGGGCACTTCATTTCGCTCTTGTGCAGCCAAATCAAAAAACAACGCTATTTCTTCAGGCTTTGGTTTCAATAACCGAAGCATTGCAATTTGTCTATCGGGAGGAGGTGGATTAACTTTACCGCTTAAAATATCATAAAAATAAGGTTTCTTTATGCCAAGTGCAGTGTAAAACTTGGCATTTGATAAATTTGCCTCTTTTATCATTTGTGCAAGCAAATTACAGAATTTCATAGAATCATCAACAATCAAGTAATCACCACCATTTCTATGATAGCATGTTAGTATGTAAGTTTACATACTAACATACTATCATATTTTAAAATAAAAGTCAATTTAAAAAGCCTTTTAATATAACATTTGTGCCAATTTTATTGAGTTTCTTTGCAAAAAAAGGTTATAATATTTTTATAATCTGAAATTGAAATTTGACATAGCACCAAAGAGCAATCAGATAAGACATATGCTACCTGAATGTTTGTTACTACACTCCTAATTGTGGCAACTTACAAATTTCAAGTTCAATTGTCATGGTATTAAAAGATTTGTTTAAACTTCCTATTGCAATTTGCGAATTTTTTATGATTTTAAAAAACTTACACACTTTTCTTGTCAAAGCCGTAATAAAAACAGCATTACAACTTCACAAACACAATAAAAGACACAGCTGAACGGATTTTTCCGTAAGCTGTGCCTTGTTCTTAGTTGTGTATCACTTGCTCTTTTACAATTTCTATTGCTTATAAATTTCATACATTCTTATTTTTCGGCTTTCCGCAACTATTGACATTGAGCCTATTTAGTTTACAATTCGAGGGAATTTACATTCAGCAAGAACTCATAAAGTCCAAGATGAAGTATTCCGTCCTCGTCCGTCCAAGACTTCATTGAAGTTTTGCTGATAATAATCTTTTTAAAGAAATCCTTTGTATTCTTCAAAGGTCTGAGTTCGGTTTCAAGTTTTGACGGATCCGAAACATTTAGTGCGGATTGAATATAGTATTTTTTAGAACCCTTGTTTACTACAAAATCTATCTCGCACTGTTTTTTTGACCTCTTTCCTACACTCGTTTCCACGATTTCTACAACACCGACATCAACGGAATACTCTCGACACAGAAGTTCATTGTATATAATATTCTCCATTATGTGCGTTTCTTCCTGCTGTCTGAAATTAAGTCTTGCGTTGCGAAGTCCGATGTCGGCGCAATAATACTTTGATGGGTATTCAAAATACTTCTTGCCTTTTACATCGTATCGTTTCGCATTGCTGAACAGAAACGATTCAATTAGATAATTCAGATAGTTGGAAACGGTTGTACCTGAAACCTTAATATTTTTCACCGTCTGCAAGGTATTTGATATTTTGCTTGCATTGGTAAGCGAACCGACAGAAGAACAAAGGTCATCCGTTAATTCGCTGAGCACATCAGGCAACTCAATATCATAACGCTCCACAATGTCTTTGAAATAAACCTCGGTGAAAAGAGTGTGCAAATAGTTCATCTTCTCCGCATCGCTCTTTTTTGTTAAAACAAGCGGCATACCGCCATATAAAGCGTATTCCTCATAGGCGTCGGATTTATCTCCGCCCACAAAAGAATAATACTCTTTGAAAGAAATAGGATAAACTCTAACCTCATCACCTCTGCCACGAAAGGCAGTCAGTACATCTTTCGTGAGCATTTTTGAATTACTGCCTGTTACATAAATGTCAACATTGCGAAGCCGCATAAGACCGTTGAGTACATTGTAAAGCTTAATGTTCTCAGGGTTTTTAAGTTCATCCTTTGTGATTGCGTACTGCACCTCATCAATGAGAATATAGTACATATCTGAGTTCACGATTTTCCCACGAATATATTTCGACAGTTCATCGGGATCACGGTACTTTACAAAGGTATCATCATCCAAGGCAATCGTAATGATCTGTTCTTCTTTTACACCGCTTTCAATCAGATAATCGTAAAACAGATTGAACAGCAGAAAACTCTTACCGCATCTTCTGATTCCGGTAATGACCTTAATCAGTCCGTTTTCTTTTCTGTCAATAATTCTGTTAAGATATTCATCACGCTTAATAATGTTCTGCATTGTAGCCCTCCGCTCACTTAAAACTTACGGGTATTTTCCCCTGACTTTTAAGTATAGTATACCACCATTTTTGCAAAATATCAAGCACTTACTTGAAACTTAAGTGTATTTGCGCCTAAGTTTTTATTATATTTCCAACATCTCTCCACCTCTCTATTCTACCGTCCTCATCATTCATTCTTGCAACACGAAAAAACAAGTGTACAAGAATTTTAGGCATAAAAAAAGAGCCCTATGGCTCGGATGTTAAAAATATTAAATAAGTAATTGTTATTGATTATTTCTAATTTTGCGATATTTCCTTTGTTTTCAAGATTTATAAGAAGGTATCGTTTTATTCACTTCATGCTGTGGAGGGAAGTCGATTACTTGCTCTTTTAATGAAACCTTTTTTGAAATTTTGTCGATGAACGGAATTTTTACATGCAAACCAGTTGACCATGTTACATGATATGTTCCGAGTCTTTCAATTACATATGCGTGTGCCTGCGGTACTACCTTGACATTGCTTACGATTACTATAAGCAGGATTAAAAGGATGATACCTAAAATAATAAGTCCTAACATTATTTACCTCTCATTCTGTTACGGGTTCTACTATGAGCTTTACGCCCTCTATTGCAAGAACCTTAACTTTTGTTCCTTTTAAAAGCGGTGCTTTGTCGGACTTTACTGTCCAAGTTTCCACACCAATTTTTGCCTGTGCTGTTTCGTCGATATCGGTTAAATCTGTGAGCATAAACCCGACTTGACCGATGTGGCGGTCTGCGTTTGTTCCCGTTGTTTTATTACGCTTTTTAAAGCGTTTTACAAGCGGTCGTGTCACAATAAGCGAAACAAGTGACACAACAAGGAACACCGCCGACTGGATTGTGATGTCACTTGTGAATATAGTTGTTATTGCGGCACAAACCGAGCCGAGAACGAACCATATTGATACAAGCTGTGTTGTAAAGCCTTCGCAAAGCAACATAAATATTGCAAAGCCTATCCACACTATCGGCATATATTGCTCCATAGAGCTGTCACCCTCCTTTTCGCATAATTTTAACACAATATTATATATTAGTCAAACTATTTTGTTGCTATTTTATGCATTCTCTGTCAGATAAATTCATTTGGCAAATCGCTAAAAATATACAATAAAATCGCCTCCTATGATAATAAGCAAATTACCATAAGGTGGTTTTTGTTAATAATCTTACAATCCGCATACTCGTAATCGGAACTAAATACAAGGACATCATCACTTGCGGACAGTTCTAACCTGTGTAGTTCTGCCGAAATCATTATGTTTGATTTGTTACACTGGCATTTCATTTTTATAATAACCATATACAAACGCAGGTTAAATTACAATATCAGATTGGCTTACGATGAAATAACATTTTACTTTCTATCTGATAAAAAAGATATCCAGAAAGAAACTTTTCCTTTACACGCAATTACCGTTGACGACAAACAGCCTATGCAGTTATATTATGCCGTAAGAGAATTTTGGCTTAAAGTTCCCCTACGCTTCGTACACAAAGTCGAAATTTCAAAAATAAACATAAAAATCTCTCATCTTTAAAATATTGACAACTAATTCCGATACGAAAAAGAAGCACCTCCAGAGTGTCACGACCTCCAAAGTTGGATTTTTTAGATCTAACTTTGGAGGTCACCACACTTTTTCAAAACTCTTTAAATTATTTGAATTGATACTCTTTAAACCTACAAAATCCCTTATGGTAGTTTCTTTAATTCTACCATAAGGGATTTTTTATTGTTTGCTTTTCATTGGGACCCGTGAATTAAATTACAACAGATTAGTATTTGTACAAAAGAATAAATAGTTCACATAAGTTATCAATATACTCTGTTCATCAATAATATATGGTAGGCAAACTTTCATCATAATTACTAATATTTTTTCGCACAATATATGCTTTCTCTTTAGAATCTTTTAAAACAAATTCATTCAACCAATATGTGAACGATTCACTACAAACACCAACCCCTAATTTATTTCCAGAGTCATCCTTCTCCCAAAATTCATGCTCATTCAATTTATTAAATAACCATTTATCACATTGATTTTGATATTTTTTTATATTTATCCCAATACTATCAGGTACACTTACTATATCCGCATAATAATCAAAAACTATATTCACCAACATTAAAGTTCCCTCCTAATTAAATAAATACCACACATGTGCCTTGTTTTTTCTGCCATATACATGAAAATGCCAATAATATCCAAGAACACCATTTTTTCCTTTATCTATTTCAGGACCAACAGGTTTTTTGCCACCATAAGCACTCTTAGCCAAAGCCTTTGCTTCAGATTTTGTAACAGTAAATACACTTTTACCGTTTTTTACATAGGATTTCGCTTCTGAGTATGATAATGATTTTCCAATATTAACATAGCCACTTTTTAATGTAGCACTCCAATAGCGTGTTTTAGAGTGTTTTTTTACTTTAGATTTGATTTTACTATCAGCATTAACTATCGTATTAAATTTTTTAACTGCATTAATTGCATTTTTAATCTTATTTTTAGACCAATTCCATGCAGCGGACGCACCATTCCAAATAGCATTTCCTATAGAAGATAGTCCGTTACCGACTGCGTTACAAAAAGCAGACCAACCTTTTTGGAAAAATGAAGAGGAACAAATTGCTACAGTTGCTGCAGCTAAAGCTATTAAAGCATAAACTAAATCATCAATTAGGGCTACATACCCATTAGGATCAAGATAATTCACAGGATTATTCTCACAATAAGCAAACATATTAGTGCTTAATGGAGTGCCTGTACCAGTATCACAATAAATATCCGCATTTAAAAATCTGCCTGCAAATGGATCGTAGTAGCGACTTTGGAGATAATAGAGTGAAGTTTCGGTATCATAAACATAGCCACGGTAGCGAATCGGGTTTATTTCTCGAATTGTCGGCTCACCTTTGGTATCTTTTATGTTACCCCAAGCGTCATAAACATAGCTTGCTACTTCTGTACCCGAAAGGTCGATTATTCTTACTACATCGCCCTGCAAGTTCTTTACATAAAAGTACATTGTACCGTTATATGAGAATGAGGTTGCACTTCCGTCACTGTCATAGTAGAACAACAGAGTATCATTACCCTTTACAAGGGCAATAAGGTTTTTGTTGCTGTCGTAGTAATAGTTGGTCTTAACTCCGTCAACAGACTTCTGTGTTCTCATACCGTTTGAATCATAGCTCATTTGAATAGAACTATCGGAAGTGTTGATTTTCTTGAGAATTCTTCCGTTCTCCCATTCAAAGCTCATTCCGTCACGGTATGTCAGAGGGTTGCCGTTTGCATCGTATGAAATATTACTGCCGTTAACCTTTGTCAGCTTATCCTTCCAGCTTGTATCGGTGTACTCATATGTATTACCATGCTGTGTTCCTGTAGGATAACCGTAGTTTGGATCAAGAACCTGTTCATATTTATTTTGCAGGTTTCCTGCTCCGTCATAAGAATAGTTACAAAAGTTCTTACTTTAGTTGTTGATGAGGCTCTAAGAACCTCATCAACAACTAAAACGCAGTTTGTTTTACAACTTTTTGCAGAAATAAACCTGTTTTTTATTTTTCAGTGTACTTCGCAGAATCCGCTATCTTGTCTAAAATCTTACTATCCACTGCTTTTCCGTAAGTGTACAATGTGATGACATTATCTTGATTGTAAAATTCTATATAATCTTCAACCTGTGATTTTCCGTCAAAAGAAACTAATGCCTCACCTGTCATTGTTCCCAATGAATTCACGGAGCTATTAATACTTACAGCGTTGAAAAAGTTATTACTGCAAATGTTATCCTCTGTCGTATTATCGTCAATTTTTATTGAATCGCCTATCTGAAAACAATCACCTACTCTACTTTGAAATAAAAAAATCTTTCTATTATCACTTTTATCACAGAAATACAATAAGCCATTTTTCTCTCCCTGTTCCCAGTTATCAGGTACTTTAAATGACATTGTGCTATTGACACGCACCTCTTTCCATCCAAAGTATAAATGAAAATCTAAAGTTTCAGAAATTATCGATACAAGTAAATAAATCAGAATAATCAAAAATAATATTATCGTTGTAGCGATAGCTTGTTTATATTTTTTAACTGATTTCATGATCATAATTTCTCATCACCCCAATTAATTTTAGGTTCAAAAATCCAAGCATTCGAATCATATCCAGAGTTTTTCTTATCTGTAGAGCCTAAGTCAGCAGGATTAGCATGATTAACAGCTATTCTCAAGTTATAAGCCCTATAATGCCATGATATTTCAGAATTAATTCCTGGAATTGTCCTTCCTTTTAAATATTTCTTCTTATATTTTTTATTTATACTTTTAATTGCTTTAAATATAGCTTCCGCAACAATTCTCGTTCTACCCATATTGAACAATGTTGAGTAATTAGGATTTCTGTCAAAATAAAATTTAAGCACGCCTTTTTTAGTTAAAGTGGAATAAATATTATATTTTTTCTTATTTATGTTTATTTTACTTGTAATTTTAAATCCGTTTTTTGTACTTCCACTATAGCTATTTGAAATTATATTCTTGCTCTTTGGTGAGTTTCCTGAATAATCAACATTATTTATTGCATTATTCTCACAATAAGCAAACATATTTGTACTTAGCGGAGTTCCTGACTCGGTGTCACAATAAACATCCGCATTTAAAAATCTGCCTGTGAGTGGGTCATAATAACGGCTTTGGAGATAGTACAAGCCTGTTTCTTCGTCATAAACATAACTGCGATAGCGGAATGGGTTCAGTTTTCCGACTGTGAGTGTGCCGTTATATTCGGTGAGCATATTGCCCCACGCATCGTAGGCATACTCTGCGACTGCTTTGCCGTCCTTATCAACAATTTCGGTAATATCACCCTGCAAGTCTTTGATATAGAAATACATAGTACCGTTGCACGAAACCGACATTACTTCGCCAGAATTATCGTAATAGAAGAACAGCGTATCATTGCCCTGCGTAAGAGCAAATAGGTTATTACTGCTATCGTAGTAATAATTAGTTTTCACTCCGTCAACAGACTTCTGTGTTCTCATACCGTTTGAATCATAGCTCATTTGAATAGAACTATCGGAAGTGTTGATTTTCTTGAGAATTCTTCCGTTCTCCCATTCAAAGCTCATTCCGTCACGGTATGAAAGCGGATTGCCGTTCGCATCGTATGAAATATTACTGCCGTTAACCTTTGTCAGCTTATCTTTCCAGCTTGTATCGGTGTACTCGTAAGTATTTCCGTTCTGTGTTCCTGTTAGATGCATCTTTACAACTAACTATGTCGTATAACTAAAGCATCCTTGCTTAATATAAATACAAAGAACAATTATCAGCAATTTGTTTTGTGAGTAAATCCTCTTTGGGTAATCCATAATAAATTAAGCCTATACATCCATTCAACAAAAGCATAATTTTCGAATTCCTGAAGTAGAAAATAACAGGAGAAATATCTCGAGTAGCAAGAATAGCAAAAGAATGCAGTATATCTTTATTTTCAATTAACAAAAACTCATCATTTCCAGCAGATTTAGTAAAAAACTTGCTGTATTTTTTTAAAAGTTTTTTATTCTTTTTGTAATAATAACTACTGTTAAATTCAGAAGAACAAATATCAACATATGTTTCATTATAAAGCCATAAACTCATAACAAAATCAATAAAACGTTTTTCTATATTAATAAACTCCTGCTTTTTCATATTACGATCTAATACCCTTTGATAAAAAACTTCAACAGATTGATATTTTCTACTATTATGAATAACTTTCGGAAACATATCTAAAGTAGTAATTTTTTTACAACCTAAAATATAGTCAAACAAACTATCTGTTGCTTCATCAAAATGTATATTCATTTCAGATAATATTTCTATTGTTTTCATTTTATTTGCCTCTCACTCTACCATCTTCCCACAAAGTAGCTATTCTTTTTCCTGATTTATTTAAAAGTTTCCAAACACTACCTGCGTGTTTAGCCATATCCTTTACAATTTTCCATCCATCAGGGCCTTTCCAACCGCCACCGTTTGGCAATCTAATATTGAATTTTTTTAAGTCAACTTTTGTTTTATCTTTTGTTTTTAACTTATTAGGAATTTTATTCATTACATTCCTAATTGATACATTTTTGGCGATTACATAGACAGAATATGCCACCACTACAACAGCTATTGCTATAATCAAATACGGTGCAACCGACATAAGAAAAGCGGATAACTTTGCTATTAGTGCAGCACCTCCGAGCGATAATCCATAGCTTGCTGCAAAACTGGATGCCGCAGCCGCAGCTGACATATAGCCATCAAAATCAACATTTAGTATAGGGTTATTCTCACAATAAGCGAACATATTTGTGCTTAATGGAGTGCTTGTACCAGTATCGCAATATATATCCGCATTCAAAAATCTGCCTGTAAATGGATCGTAGTAGCGACTTTGGAGATAATAGAGTGAAGTTTCGGTATCATAAACATAGCCACGGTAGCGAATCGGGTTTATTTCTCGAATTGTCGGCTCACCTTTGGTATCTTTTATGTTACCCCAAGCGTCATAAACATAGCTTGCTACTTCTGTACCCGAAAGGTCGATTATTCTTACTACATCGCCCTGCAAGTTCTTTACATAAAAGTACATTGTACCGTTATATGAGAATGAGGTTGCACTTCCGTCACTGTCATAGTAGAACAACAGAGTATCATTACCCTTTACAAGGGCAATAAGGTTTTTGTTGCTGTCGTAGTAATAGTTGGTCTTAACTCCGTCAACAGACTTCTGTGTTCTCATACCGTTTGAATCATAGCTCATTTGAATAGAACTATCGGAAGTGTTGATTTTCTTGAGAATTCTTCCGTTCTCCCATTCAAAGCTCATTCCGTCACGGTATGAGAGCGGGTTGCCGTTTGCATCGTAGGTAATATTGTTACCATTGATTTTTGTCAGCTTATCCTTCCAGCTTGTATCGGTGTACTCGTATGTATTACCATGCTGTGTTCCTGTCGGATAACCGTAGTTTGGATCAAGAGCCTGTTCATATTTATTTTGCAGATTTCCTGCTCCGTCATAAGAATAGTTAATGTAGAACTTATTTACATAATCATATTCTTCTTTAAGCTCGTTAAGACTGTCATAAACATACTTGTTTTAAATTTATGTGGAGTAAATCTCCTCTGCATCTTGTATAAAGATACTAAACATACCGTATGTAACTGTTAATTTCATCTTACTATCCATGGAAGAATAAAGCACCTCGCCATTATCAGCGTCCGTAACGGTATATGTATAATTATACGAAACGCTATTGATAAAAGGAAATACTATGGGAAATGAATGTTCGACATCTTTTGATAAATTATCATGTCCCTCTTCCAACTTCGGTTGAATAGGGTTTATATAATCATAATTTTCTTCACTGATACACGATGACATTTTACTATCGTATACCTCATTATTAAGAGCATTAGAAATTATATTGTTAATTTTAAGTGACAAATAGAAGCCATATGATAAATATAAAAATAATACGGCAATAAATATAATCATCAATCTCGTTACCACTTTTTTCATTTAACCACAACTTTCTACAAGTTTAATTGTTCAGATATTATTTTTTAAGGCTAATGCATACACTTTATTCTTACCTTTAAATTTGTATTCATCCAAACATTTATTATAATACGAATTAGTATGGGCTGAATAATATATTTTTTTATTCTTTTTATCTATCTTAGTAACAATAACTGCATGATTGGGTTTTCCGTCACCATCATCATCCATATAAAGAGGATCACCAATTTGAATGCGAAGTGATGTATTTTTTACATCAGTCTTATTTTTCATGGTTATACGCCCTTTACAATATTTATCTTTTTTAAAATAATTATAGTTACTGGGGCACAAACTCCACGGCAAACTGACATTCCAATAATATCTATAATTAGGATTCATCCCTGGCTGATTAATACCTGTTTTGCCGGTTATTAAAGAATGCCACGTACTAGACTTGCTTCCCAGAGTCATTGGTATTCCACCAGCATATAAACACTGTGAAACAAAATTAGTACAATCCTGACCGTAACTATAGTACTGTCCATTCCTGCCATTGTACCATTTTTTAGCATAGGCTACTACTTTATTTCTATTATATTTTATTTTTTTTACAGGTCCTATAGTTGTCTTTGTTCCATTGCTATCAACATAATTAACAGAGTTATTCTCACAGTATGCATACATATTAGTACTTAATGAAGTTTTTGTATCAGTGTCATTAAAAACATCTGCATTTAAAAATCTACCTGTGAGTGGGTCATAATAACGGCTTTGGAGATAGTACAAGCCTGTTTCTTCATCATAAACATAACTGCGATAGCGGAACGGGTTCAGTTTGCCGACTGTGAGTGTGCCGTTGTTTTCGGTGAGCATATTACCCCACGCATCGTAGGCATACTTTGCGACTGCTTTGCCATCCTTATCAACGATTTCGGTAATATCGCCCTGCAGGTCTTTGATGTAGAAATACATTGTTCCGTTGCAGGAAACTGACATTACTTCACCCGAATTATCGTAGTAAAAGAACAGCGTATCACTGCCCTGAGTGAGTGCGAAAAGGTTATTACTGCTATCGTAGTAATAATTAGTTTTCACTCCGTCAACAGACTTCTGCGTTCTCATACCGTTTGAGTCATAGCTCATCTGAATGGCTTTATCGTAAGTGGTTATATCCTTGAGAATTCTTCCGTTCTCCCACTCAAAAGTCATATCATCACGGTATGTCAATGGATTGCCGTTTTTATCATATGTAATACTGTCGCCGTCAAACTCAGTAAGTTTATCTTTCCAGTTAGTGTCGCCATATGAATAAGTTCTTGTTTCAAGTAATTTTACAGGTGCCCAGTTAGTTCCGAGTGAATACGATTCCATTTTTTGAATGTTACCGTAGTTATCATAAACTATTCTGATATAGCGACCTGTTCGGGTATCTGCATACCATACAAGCTGATTTAGTTCATCGTATGTATATACGGCTACCTTTTTACCGTTTTCATACACATTCTCTACATTACCTGTATCGTTGTAATTATAGCTGTAGCCAAGCACCTTATCAGAACTCAACTTATAGCTGATTCCGCCAACCATATTGGTAGTAGCATTGCTTTCGCTACCGTGGTAATAAGAATACTGCTTTGTAAATACGGTATCGCTCTTGTTCTGTTTTGTTGTTACAGTTGACACTCTTCCAAAATCATCGGTTGATGTTTCGTTAGTTACACCGTCATTGCTTACAAATGACTTTCCGTCTTTATCTGTGCCTGTTGTAATGGTCTTTGTCTGACCGTTTACAGATGTCTTTTCAACTGTATTACCGTTTGAATCGGTAACAATATAATGAGTAAGACTGCCGTCAGATGATGTGCGATATTCGCTTTCAAGCGAACCGTCAAATGTGTAGTAGTAATATGAGGTTTCGCCGCTTGAATAGTCAACTGCCTTTGTAACAAGACCTTGCTTGTTGTAAATCATCTCGGCAATTTTGCCTGTTTCGCCTGTGATTAAAGAAATATTACCGTAATCATCGTAGGTGTATTCAAAATAATCACCGTTTGCGTAGGTTGTTTTTGCGAGATTGCCGTTACTGTTATAGGTATTGCTTGTAATTGCAACATTGCCTATTTTAGTTGAAAGAAGGTTATAGAATACATCATAATTAAATGAATAACTAAAACCGTTATGAGTAATTTTTGATACAGAGTTTGTACCCGTATAAGAATACTCGTTGCCGGAAGTACCGTTCTTTATGGACAATACATTTCCGTTCGTATCATAGGTATAATTAGTTACATTGCCGTTTCCGTCTGTTACAGCAGTTTTGTTACCGTTTGCATCATAAGAATACTTTGTTGTACTTCCCTGCTCATTTGTTTCGGAAGTTACATAGTTGCCTGTGCTGTCATATTCAGAGCTTGTCTGCATATACGGCTTTGTTTTATCAATACTTTCAGATAAGACTTCTTCGTCAACAGCCTCTTTTTCAGAAGTTTCATTCTTAGAATCTTCGGAGCTTTGAATTAACGGTGAAATGTTTACTTCCGCATTATCAACCGTCATTTCATTCTCATTATAAGCGTAAACAAACGCAAATGCAATATAATTTACAACTTCATTTGTTTTTTCAGGAGTAACAGAAAGTGACACCTGCTGGTAACCGTCTGTGTTTGCACTAAAGTTCTGATAATGGAACTCAGGTGTACTGCTGTTATTGTAGTAAATATTGAGTGCAATGCCAAATGTTCTGTTTTCATTTGAAAGCGGAACTGAATTTGACTTTGCTGTACCGTTAATTTTAAACGATACTCCCGCTCTGCCTACTTTTACATTCTGATAGATATATTTGTTACCTAATGAGTTATCATCAGAAGAAGTGTCTGAATCGTCATTATCGGCTGAATTATCAGAATCACTCGGACTTGTAACTTCTTCCGTTGTTTCACTTTCTTCAACCTCATAGGTTTTCTTTACAGTTCTTGTTACAAATCCCTGCTCTGACTTGATTGCGTTGCCGTAATCATCATATGTAGTGATACTGTCATTAGGTTCAGTTTCTGTAACGGTTTTCGTGTATGTTGACGGCTGTGTTTCATCTGTCGAGTCATCGCTTGATGAATCGGCATTTTCATCATCAAATGCACCTGCTGTACCGCCTATTGTTACAGTTCCTTTGTTGGCTGAAATGCTCTTGTTTTCTTCTGTGAGCCAGTTGTCATTTGAGCTGAAATCGCTGTTTTGAAGAGCGTTGAAGTTATTGGCACAATTACCCTCTTCAAACTGGATGCAGTCAAACCAAGCTGTACCCGATGCATATCTAATCAAGCCATACGCACGGATTGACGCTGTTGTACTCGGCACATTTGCTGTTACGCTGATTCTCTGCCAATCAAGTGTGCCTGTAAGTCCGATACTGTTGATTTCTTTTACAGTCTTGCCTGATGAATCAAGGCACTTAACTTTGAGGATTGCTCCGACTGAACCGCCACTGTAAATTTGCTTTACATTCTTTGTCTTTACATATGCGGAGAAAGTTACATCCTTGCCATTGAAGGTTGTTCCTTTGAACTGATGAGCAAAGCCTGTAAAGAATGCGGAGTTATTCTCACTTGTCGGATTTTCAACCTTGAGTGAAGTTGTTCCGAGATACTGATAGTAACCGTCCTCTTCTGTTGCTGCAGAATTATCGACTGTTACTTTACCGCCTGTGCTTGTTATACTACCCTTTGCACCGTTTGACACGAAGTAATATTTTCCTCCGCCAACTTCTGTCTGCTGTGAGGACTCTGTGATGTAGTTTTTAGTGTATGCGTTTGCACTGTTGTTAATTACAAGTCCTGTATTTTCAGACGAAGTCGCATAACCGTTTGAATTGAGGACAGAAACAGTTGAACCGCTGTTATCGAAAATATGGGTTTCGCTGTGTCCCTGCTTATCTGTAAACACGGTTGTATTGTCGGCTTTGTAGCTTATGTTAAGGTGATTGCCCTCTGTGCCGTCCGTACCGTATTCGGTGATATTAGTTACCTTACCGTTTGTGTAGGTAAATTTATGTGTCGGCAGGGATTTCATATAGCTGTCAGATACACCCGAAATTGAAATCAGGTTATAATTATCGTCATATTCAAATCGTGAAGTGTGACCGTCATTGAATGAAATTGAAGTAACCTTATCCTTTGCGGTTGTATAAGCAATATCAATCCCAGTGCCATCAGGCTTTGTAATTCTTTTTACAACCTTTTTGCCGTCGGTACTGCTCTTGTATTTTAACTGAACTTCTCTGCCCGAACCGTCTGTGATTTTAGTTAAGTCACCGTCGGTATAGGTATATGTGATAGTATTCTTGTGTTCGTCTTTTTCAGAGAGAAGTTTGCCGCCGTTTGCGGTTGAATCGTAAGTCTGAGTTGTTGAACCGTTATCAATGAAAATGTTGTTTTCATCTTTGGTTAGTGTAAGACCTAAACCGTCCTCATCTTCCCATTTAGCTGTTTCGCCCTCAACAAGTTTGAAATAATGATCCGTACCGTCAGCATCGGTATAGATATAGTTGTAGCCTGCTTTGGTAAGGTTTTTGTCAGTCACTTCTCTTACATACTGATTAAATGAGAACTGCCACCCGTAACCGCTTGCAGAACCGTTTTCAAAGGCTGTGTCCTTGTTAATGCTGTTGTATGTTGCAGTAATGCTCAATGGCATTCTTGAACCTGTTCCCTCATACAAAGTTTGGTTAATTACAAGGTTGCCGAGGTAATCCGATACAGCCGCCTGTGCGTTAGTGCCGACATTGACTGTATGATAAGAAAGATTGCTCTCTGTGCCGGTGAAATCTTTGTAGATAAGCGTTAAGGCAGGTGTTGTAGATGTTTTTGTATAAGACTTAAATACGACTTTTTTTGAACCGACTGTATCAAGTGCCTCCATGACAAAACCTTTGGTATTGGTATCGCTATACCAACCTCTAAAAGTGTTTGTAAGGTCAAATGTCAAATACCGATTATCTTCATATGTAAGAGAATCATAATCAAGGACTTTTGAATCGTATTTTACATTCCCATTTGAAGCAGATGTAAGCTTATGAGCATTCACAATGATAGGGTTTTCGCCCTCATCAGCAAACAAATTACTGCCGTTTTCTGTTTCAAAACTATATTTGGCACTTATAACCTCTTCTCCGTTTCCAAGTTTCGGAAGATTATTTACAGTACAAATAGCATATGAATTTTTAGATGTATAGTACGGTCCGTAACTATTTACTGAGCCGTTAGCATTCTCATAAAATGTAAGCTCACTTTTGAGAGTAGTTGTAATCTCAGGATCAATCGTAACAGGGAATACTCTGCCGATTGTATGAATGAAAGCATAGTCGGCGGTCAGCTTAACCTGAAGATTTGAGCCTTTTTGCTTTACAATCTCAATCTTCATCTGAGTGCTTGTACTGCCCTTTGCATCATACATATACGGTGCTGAGATTGTGTATATTTCTTTTCCGTCCTTATTTGAAAGTGTGATTGTTTTATCATCTTTTTGCTTTGCGGTAAGGTTCGGAATTTTGTAATTCAATGTAAATTCATTTTGAGCCTTTGCACTTTTGAGAATTATGTTTTCTTTAATGCCGGTTGTAGTAACAAAATACTGCAAGTCAACATCGCTGAAAACATCCTTATACAAAGTTTCTGTTGTTATATTTTTAAGCGTAGTAAATTTATCATTACCGCTTGTTTTTTCGTTATTTTTCTTTACATCAGCTTTGCTCTTGCCTGCATTGTCATAACCCCAACTGATTTTATATCCGTTTGATTGCAGTGAAATCATATTTTTTGACTTAGCTTTATTTGAAAGATTGACCGAAATATCACTGCTTTTGTTTGTATATGAAGAATCGCCCGCTTCGTCCGGAGATGCAGTCTTATCCTCCGATAAAGTATTGTTATATTCAACCCACTTACCCTTGCTGTCTTTGTAGTGGACAGGTTCGTTGTACTGAGCAATCATTTTTGTTCCGTCTTCAAGCAAAAATTCTTTTGAATTTTCTGTTCTTTTGTCCGCAATCTCTTTGACAATTTTGCTTTCTTCGGGATTTTCTCCGACAACATTGTTAAATGATGAGTAGTTATTCTCTTTTTCCGGTAGAGTTGAAGCATATACTTCAAGCGGTAGCGATAACCCAATTGTTGCACACAAAGTTATTGATACTACCGAAAATAGTTTTTTCATTGTTTGATTCATAGTTTTCCTCCTAAAATATGGTTTTAAATTAAATTTTAATGTTTTCCACCTTCTTTTCAACCATAGTCATTACTCCTTTCGTGTATTTTGCAAGCTATTAACATATATAATCAAATATTTTAGATTAAGAATAGCAGCGATTGTTATTATATATCACTTTTATTAGTAAGTAAATAACCTGATAAATATTTTTATGTACATTTTTTCTGCTTTGTACACAAAAAGACTCGCTACAAGTCTTTCAACTCATAGCAACTCTAAAATCATACTACTAAACTTTTTGTATAAAAGGGCAGTACATATAATTTGATGAGTCTTGCCTATCCTCCCATAATAAAATTCACAACAACCTTTAAGAATAATAAAAAGAGTCATCACATAAGAGTGATTTTTAGGTTTGGTGTATAATGATCAAATGCAGTAAATCTTAATACTCTAAACTTTCATCTGCAATTTTCAATATTTCATCCGATAAATCTTGTTGTATGTTCTCAAACTCAATATTGTTAAGTGATAGAAAAACAAACATCGCATGCGTAACTATGCGTTTGTTTCAATCAACTCAGGCTTGATTTTTTATAAGATCGTAAGCAAGTCGAACTACTTTTTGTTGAATTGATGCAACACGAAAAAACAAGTTCACAGGAATTTTAGGCATAAAAAAAGAGCCCAATGGCTCAAATGTTAAAAATATTAAATAAGTAATTGTTATTGATTATCTTCAATTCTGCGATAGTTCCATGTTAATAAGATTTATAAATTGTTTACAAATTTATTATACCACATAAGGCACATAACCGAAGTGATAACGGTTATGTGCCTTCTTGTTTTTTGTTAGGCTGTTTTTTTACAAACTCTTTTTCATAGCACAAAAAGTGCCATTCGATTTCTTCTATGACACTTTAACAGATTGCTATTGCAAACCGGTTAAAAAGTCGATTGCTTCATAGACAGTAGAAAAGGTTAGACATTTCTGGCAAAGCCAGCAGTTTCGTTCGTCTGTATCCTCCATGCCAGGCAATCCTTGCTGAAGTAATTTAGAAACCGTCTGCCGCGCATTGCTAACTGCCGTCGGATAATTCTGTGCGATTTTCGCTGTTACATCGGCATCACCCTTCTGGTAATTCGGTTCTTTAGCAAGCAAGCGATCCATCACCCGCTGCTTTTCGGCAACGGTTTGAATTGATGGCACATACATGTCGTAGTGCAACATCAGCCAATACTCAATACAGCCGGTCGTCATCAAAAGTCGAACCTTAATTCCGGGCTTTTTTCGCAGTGAGCGAAGCCGTTTGATAATTTTCATCCGGGCATCCCACAGTCCAACATCTGCTGTTTCCACATCAAAAAAGAACCATACCTCATCAGTTACTTCAGCATTATCACGATACTTCTTGTCCTTTTTAAATTTATTATCAGCCTCATCAAAAAGTCCGGTAGAGGCTGGGCGCTTGATTGACGCAACATCTTTAAATTCTTTTCTCAGAAAGTCCGTGTAGACCTGTTCGCTTTTCCCTTCGCAGAACACCACGATATAAGGTTTGCTTCTTTTGGTAGGACGTGGCATTTACTCCACCTCCTCGATTTCAACATCCGGCGTTGCGCCATATTTGCCAACAAGGTATCCTTTACGGATATTTTCAGTCGTGCGGGTAGAAAATTCACTAATCGTATACAACTCAGAAGCACCGTCTTTATCACGCTTATCGACAAAATACAGCTGATCCTTTCGCAGTAGTTCCAGATTCATCAGCTCCGTATTGTGTGTAGTAAAAACGATCTGTGCACCATTTGGATTTGCGGTTTTGCTCTGGAACTTTGCAATGATATAGTTCACCAGTATAGGGTGAAGCTCACGCTCCAGTTCATCCACCAGTAAGATGCCACCGGTGCGCAACGCAGATTCGATTGCAGGAGCCAGTGCCATCAGTTTTCTGGTACCGTCCGACTCGTCGGAAAGCTCCAGCGAATAGGTTGCTTTCTGTCCATCACGGTTTTCGCCTTGGTGACTGGCTTTTGCAGAAACCTCGCCCATTTTCAGGCGTGTCTCTCCATTGTTGGAGGTCTCAGCGAGGGTATGCATAAACTGCATCAGTGCAGCCTTTATGCCATCCGGAATGTTATCAGGCAGACTTTCGTCATCTTGAATCTCATTGCTGTTAAACTCAAATTGCATATCCAAAATACCCAAGTCTGCTACCTTTGCATAGTCTGAAATTACCTTTAGCATATTCTTATCTTCCGAATACTCAATCAACTGCCGGGGAATATCAGAATAATCACGTGAAAAGAACACTTGATTCCGAAACCACCGCATAGCAGAAACGCAAGACGCATCGTTCATAGTGCATGCCACCGAGAAAAATAGCTGGTTTTCAGCGACCATTTCGCCGATCAACAGTCGCTTTGATTTATCCTCTGTGAAATCGAAGTGCTGCCCGGTACGCTTGAACACTAAAGCTTTCTGTCCTTTTGGTGCATGGTAGAGACACTCTGCGTAAATCTTCTCGCGTGTAGCGGCGAAGCTATACCAATACTTTATGCCACCCGAAGTATACTCGAATGCAAACTCCGTAGGTTCATCCTTTGAATAGTCGTTCAGCGCAAACGGATTTACAGGAATAGCAGCATGCTCGTGCTGCGTTCTCTGTGCGTTTCGGATAAACTGCACAGCCAACCAAAAAGCACGAATCACATTACTTTTTCCGCCGCCGTTTTTACCGTAAATCGCAATTGCAGGAAGCAACTTTACTGTGGATGTCAGTGGAATTAAGCAGCTTTTAAAAGAACTCAGCCCGGTTGCTTCCATAGAAAGCACCGCATCGTCTCGAAAAGAACGATAGTTTTTGAAGCGAAATTCAATCATCATCAAAATCACCTCCGTATATTTCATCTATAGTATACCACCAATTTTAAAGAAATACAACAGATAAAATCAAAAAGTTTGATTTTATCTTTCAAATTTAAGTTATATACGCACAATCTTCTTCACAAGACGTTCTGCCGTTTTCACCGTGCCGACCAAAATGAGCATATTGAAAATCAGCTCACCAAATGAACAGGTCGCTGATAAACATTACCACTCACAAGGGTGTAGACTCAAAGAATCTGCAGTAATACACCACTGCGACATTCTCCTGCGACAACACAATTGTCTGCGGCGTTCCAAACCCGGCGAAGTCATACTCGTACCGACAACACCTTGGATAATTTTCGAAATCTCCATCATCAGTTACATACCATGGTTAATCAAACCCTTTGCAATCGCAATATGAACAAACAGCTTTACAGCGTACTCGGACTTTTTCAGTTCTGTAAGGAAACTGTAGGTTCTCACAACTCCCACTACGAAAAAAACAAAATCAACAACACATAGTCCATGACTTGCAGTGCATTTTCCAAGTTCCGCACAATCCAGTTATCCGACATTCATTACACATCTATTCGGTACTGCTAAGAAATGAAGTTTAAAACTTCGTTCTTAGCAGTTCCTCTGATTTTTTGCGGAATAATAATGTAATTGTTAAAGAAGGCATACTTCCCCTGCATAATGTTGAAAGCGAGCTTTTGTTTTACTCTACTCGGATTAGTCCCAACTTCTCTCACTCTGTCTATTCTAGCGTTTTCGACACCCATTCTTGTAACACGAAAAATGAGTTTACAAGAATTTTAGGCATAAAAAAAGAGCCCAATGGCTCAGATGTTAAAAATATTAAATAAGTAACTGTTATTGATTATTCTCAATTTCTCGATATACTCTTGCTTTTTAAGATTTAGAAGAAGGTATCGTTTTATTCACTCCATGCTGTGGAGGGAAGTCGATCACTTGCTCTTTTAGTGAAACTTTCTTTGAAATTTTGTCGATAAACGGAATTTTTACATGAAGTCCTGTTGACCATGTTACATGATATGTTCCGAGTCTTTCAATTACATATGCGTGTGCCTGCGGTACTACCTTGACATTGCTTACGATTACTATAAGCAGGATTAAAAGGATGATACCTAAAATAATAAGTCCTAACATTATTTACCTCTCATTCTGTTACGGGTTCTACTATGAGCTTTACGCCCTCTATTGCAAGAACCTTAACTTTTGTTCCTTTTAAAAGCGGTGCTTTGTCGGACTTTACTGTCCAAGTTTCCACACCAATTTTTGCCTGTGCTGTTTCGTCGATATCGGTTAAATCTGTGAGCATAAACCCGACTTGACCGATGTGGCGGTCTGCGTTTGTTCCCGTTGTTTTATTACGCTTTTTAAAGCGTTTTACAAGCGGTCGTGTCACAATAAGCGAAACAAGTGACACAACAAGGAACACCGCCGACTGGATTGTGATGTCACTTGTGAATATAGTTGTTATTGCGGCACAAACCGAGCCGAGAACGAACCATATTGATACAAGCTGTGTTGTAAAGCCTTCGCAAAGCAACATAAATATTGCAAAGCCTATCCACACTATCGGCATATATTGCTCCATAGAGCTGTCACCCTCCTTTTCGCATAATTTTAACACAATATTATATATTAGTCAAACTATTTTATTGCTATTTTATGCGTTAACTGATTATTTTGTATCTGTATTCCGCTTTATCCTTACAATTTCATGTAAAAGGGGCATAAAAATACCGACAAGTATTAGCATAGAACACCATTACTTGTCGGTAATAATTTTAATATCACATTCCTTGTTCAAAAATATAGAGGTACAAATCTTCAAGGGTTGGGTTTGCAATTGTTATTTTATGATTTTCAGGGGGATTATCTGTGACTAATCTTACTACGATTTTATCATCATTATGATAGAGATTTGAAACTCGATAATTATCCTGAAAATATTTTAATTCTTCTTTTTCAATTTCCATCTCAACTACCTTATTTGCAATTTCATTTACAAGATTTTGGCAGGTATCGTGTGACACAAGTTTTCCCTGCTTTAGAAGTATAATCTCTTTAGCAATGAACTCGATATCGGACACAACATGAGTAGAAATGAGCACGATTTTATCTTCCGCAATTTCGCTTATAAAGTTGCGGATTCTTATCCTCTCTTTCGGGTCAAGCCCTGCTGTCGGCTCGTCGAGAATTAAGATTTCGGGATCATTTAAAAGGGCTTGTGCAATTAAGGCTCTCTGCTTCATACCACCGGAGAATGAGCCCAATTTTTTATGTGCCGACTCTTTAAGATTGACGGTTTCAAGAAGTGAAGTGATTTTTACCTTTGCCTCTTTTTTCTTCAATCCCTTTAAAGCCGCCATATACCACAAAAATCGGTTGAGCGTAAAGTCATCGTACAAGCCCTGTTGCTGTGGCATGTAGCCGAGAACTGTTCTGTAGTCTTTGCCGAGTTTTTTAATTTCCTCGCCGTCATAGAGAACTTCTCCGCTGTCGGCGTTCAAGTTGTCGGTGATGATATTCATAAGGGTGCTTTTGCCTGCGCCGTTTGGTCCGAGCAAGCCATAAACGCCCGGCGTTAAGGTCACACTGAAATCATCAAGTGCCTTAACTACACCTTTTTTATATGTTTTACATAAATTTTTTATTTCAAGCCTCATTTTTACACCTTCTCATAGCTTTAAATTCAATATTAGAAAAGTTAAATGCAATTATAGTTAAACAAATCATCAGCAGGAATACGCATAATACTATCAAACTCGGGACAAGCCACATCCAACTGCCTTTTTGAAAGCTTGTGTATAATCTTATATCGGTCAAATTCATACATAACAGGCACGGAAATAATACTATCACCGCCCCGACAATCATAGACAATATATTATTCTTTAATACTTGAGAAAGCATAGCAACCGCCGTCATAACCGAGACAGCCTCCGCTATATGCACTGCCGCCGTAATAAAAATCATACTGTTTATGGAAATTGTACTGCCAATATTTGCAAAGTCCTGCATAAATACAACAGGAGTGTTTAACGACTCTGTTCCGAAGGTTTTTATAAAATTTATATAATAAGGTAAATAAATTAAAGTATATGATATAAGCGTGGTAAGCGAAAGTGTCATTACTTTTGAAAGTACAAGCCTCAGCTTGCCCTTTTTTGTGCAGCGAATTAGATCAATCATATGCTTTTTATGCTCATATGCAAATATATCGGACGATATAAATATTATTACTGCCATAAGCAATGTAAAATACTGCCATTCTCTTGACGGATTTTGGGCAAGTCTTTTATAAACAATATAGTTAATGAATATGGGAGTAATATGATAACGCTCTCCGACCTCTTTTATGTACGAGGCTTGATTTGAAATCTCCTCAAAGGCGGCGCCCTTGGTTTTCAAAATCGAATCTATAGCCGTTATCTTTATTTCTTTTTCTTCAGCCGATAAGGACATATCAGTTGAAATGGTGTTAAGCTCTTCATTCAGTCCGTCAAAATAATCCTGCTGTCGCCGCAAATAATCTTCTTTTTCCTGCGTAAGCTCGCCCTCAAGCTTATCAATATACGCGCTGTATGCGCTTTCCTGAGCCGAACTGTATACAACCGAAATATCATCAGTAGCATTACCGTAGGCGACAAAAACAAGCAGAATAATCGCTATTATTGCCATTGAGCCTTTGTAGTGCTTAAAACATTCGCCTTTGAATATTGAAACGCCGCCTTGAATTTTATAAAATCTTCGTCTGAATTTTTCAAGCATTGGCGTAAATATATTGTTTGTCGTTATTTGCGCGGATTTTACAAAAGACATGCAAATTACCGTTACGGAAGCAATAGCGATCAATATCATAGCTATAACGTAAATCAGGGTAATATTTACAGTATGTGAAAAAATATTGATATTAAGATAATTTCCGAAAATATTATTTCCGCTTAAAAAGTATAAAAAGTTTATATACTTAAGCTGATTTAGGGGAGAGTTGCTTCCTATTGCAAGATAAAGAACTCCTTCAATGAAAACCCAAAATGCGGTAACGACAAAAACCATTCCCGTATTTTTTACTAAAACAAATATAAACGCGATAAAAAGGGCAAGCACGCACATCGTGATTATTTTTGATAAACCCCACAAAACAAGATATTGCCAAATTTGCAGCTTTAAATTACAATTCATAAAAAGCTCGCAGGACTGAATATTCCTTGTCATATCGCCGAAGCCGCTGTACAATCCGCAGAGTGCAATATTTGAAGAATAATATACTGCGCATATTAAAATCGTAAAAAAGATAAGGACGAATAATTTTGAAATAATAAGCGGCATACGTCCGTATTTTGCGGTTCTGATAAGCCCGTATAATTCCTTGTCCCTTTCCAATGTAAAAATATAGATGCACATTAAAAATACAAGCGCAAATACGAGCAAATCGGTCAGAACAAATGTTGTTGAATTTTCTACGGCAAAATTGTTTCCGATTTTAAGCTTTGTATTATTAACATCTTTAAAATCCTCGGCGGTTTTTAATATGTTGTTGTATGAAAACGAACCTTCTTCCGCAAAAACCGAGAACTTTGTCTGCATCTGCGCGCGCTCATCCATATCGCCTATAAAAGAGCTATAATCAACTAAAGACTTGCATTGATTTACCAAATTTGAAAGATAGGTTTGTTTATCAAGAAGCTCTTGTTTTGTATAATGTAACGCCCGCGCCTTTTTGTATTCCTCCGGGTTCTCCGCCTTATATTGTTCGGTAATTCGCCCAAGATTTTTTAGATCATCGCCGTTGCTGTTATCTGCCGTTCTGTCAAATTGAAGAGCGATTTCAACTGTTTTTAATTCGCTTTCAAGTTGTCGTTCTGCTTCAGTCGGCACATAATCTGAATATTTAGATATTATATTCTCATAATCAGATAAATTAGTATGTACTGTTTTTACTTCAAGATTATTTGATTGAGTGTAAACCAAGAATATTGAATTTGCAGTAAAAAACAAAACAAGGCATATTAAAAGCAGTTTTTTGCTGAACAGTTTGTAAATCTCGAACATAATCAATTTCATATTATTACAACCTTAATTAAATGAGTAGATTTCTCCGCCAAAATCAGTGCTGTTAATTGGCGAAATAGGTTCATTTCTTATAATAGAAACTAACATATCTTTAATTTCTACGGGAATTTTATCAACAGATACAAAAGCTACATATTGACCATTTACAAAAGAAAGAGGATTTTCTTTAACGAATTTTTCGGCATTAGCTGCGGTTTTAAATTTCAATATTTGAAAATTTCCAGTATAATTACCTCCGTCACCCGCCCAAGATAAAGTTACTGAAAAGCCGCTATTGACTTCATCAGAAAGCGTTTTGTCATATGATGTTGAAATCTTATACAACTTATTTTGTGTATTTTCAAAAACATTTTTCAATTCATTATCATTAGTATCAATTTTTTCATTCTCATCTACTTGGCTTAATGCGTTATTATTTTCACCCTCGACATTCACTGAACTTAATAATGTTTTATATTCCACTGTTTGTCCTGACAAAGATTCTGTTTTTGACTTATCAACAAAATAAATCTCGCAATTCATATTATCCACCTGTTTAACAAATATGAAGCAATCTGAATCCTGGGGAATGTTTAACACTGAACATTCAAAAGGTATTAAAAACGAACTTTTTTCATTAAATGAAGCGTCAAGAGACTTAACATTATCTCCGTCACTTTCAGTTGCTGCGTTTTCATCTGTATCTTCACTAAAGTTCTGTAAATACAGCTGTGATTCATTTGCAAACAAATTATCGCCGTAATTCATTTCCGTTAAAAGTTTGGGATTGCTTCCGTCGAGTTCACTTGTAAAATATTTAAACTTACCGTTAGTATCCGAATTATCAATGAGATATGTTAGCTGTCCATTATAGAAAAACGGCGAGCAAACATCACCTTCATCATTTCTAATTTGGTTTATTTTTATCGTATTGATATTAATCGAATAAAATTCCTGATACGTAGAAACTGTTACCTTTCCGCTTTCTTCCTGCTTTTTAATTTCATCTTCTGAAATAGGAAGAACCGGCACATAAATATAGTCATCATATGCGGTAAATTGGAAAGTACCTCTAAGATTATCACTGTAATTTTTGCTGTTAAAGATTTCCTCCGGCTTAGATTTAATGTTATTTATTTTATATCTTTTTATCGAAAAGCTGTCATAAACTGAGGACGAATCAATATCATCGGCAAACTTATCCTGTGAGAAATAAAAATAACCTTTATGAATCAGCCAATGCGAAATGCCGTCTTTAAATTCAATCAGTTTTTCCCTTGTTGATCCATCGGGTGTAACTTTGTACAATATATTTCCGAGAAAATTACCCATAGCATCTTCATCTTTTACAACAATATATAAATTACCGTCATAATATTGCACAACATTAGCTGATTCTCCTGATGCATTTACAAATAAATTAAAGTATGCATTACAATCAACACTGTTATGCGAACAATTAGGCTTGTTACATAGCGGTGTTGCCGCCTGTGATTTACGGTCAATATAGTAAAGGTAATTATTAGGCAAAAACACATAGTACCCTTTTTCTGATTTTGTCACAGGAAAATTTATTCCGTTCAAGTTACTGTAATAATATTGAAAATTTGTTGTGTAGTCAAATGATAATTTATCATCTGAAGTTTTGCTTGCGTCATTACATGCAGACATCAACATCATAGTCGGCAACAATAAAGCAATTAGTAACGCACTTAATAATTTTTTCATTTTAAAAATTTTCCTTAGTTTAGGATTTTTACTTTTTATCTTATTTATTCGGTTAA
>OCHD01000412.1_pt1 | contig 43474 bp, 27 predicted proteins | sample 1538481 | NCBI WGS metagenome assembly OCHD01 (sample SAMN04571699, study PRJEB22368) | human gut metagenome | biome: human gut; material: stool | host: Homo sapiens | place: Luxembourg | collected 2012-09-07
CACGCCGCCCACGAACCACTCGCCCGTGTCTTTGGCCTTGCGCGCCACGACGATGTAGTCGCCCGGTTCGGCCAGCAGGTAGCGGCTCTCTTCCCAGTCGAGTGCGACGTCCTCGATGAAACGGAACGCATCCATGTATTTCTCATAGTGCTCGGGCAGGTCTGCCGCCATCTGCAGCGGCGAGTACATCGTCACGTACAACGCCAGCTGGTTGGCGAGCGTCGCGTTGACGTGCGAGTGGTTGCCGGGGTTGACCTCCGCGACGTCCATCACGAAGATGCCGGGCGTGTAGTCCATCGGGCCGCCCTGCAGGCGCGTGAAGGGCAGGATCGTCACATGGTGGGGCTTCGAGCCGCCGAACGCCTGGTACTCCGTGCCGCGTGCCGACTCGTTGCCGATCAGGTTGGGGTAGGTGCGGCAGAGGCCCGTCGGGCGCACCGCCTCGTGGGCGTTGACCATGATCTTGTGGTCGGCGGCCCGGCGGACGGCATAGAGGTAGTGGTTGTTCATCCACTGCCCGTAATGGTGCTCGCCGCGGGGCAGGATGTCGCCCACGTACCCGCTCTTGACCGAGTTGTACCCGTATTTGTCCATCAGGCGGTAGGCCGCTTCCATGTGGCGTTCGTAGTTGCGCACCGAAGCCGACGTTTCATGGTGCATCATCAGCCGGATGCCTTTCCCGTGCGCATATTCGTTCAGTGCGGCGATGTCGAAATCGGGGTAGGGGGTCACGAAATCGAAGACGTAATCCTTCGTGTGCCCGAACCAGTCCTCCCAGCCGACGTTCCAGCCTTCGACGAGCAGCTGGTCGAACCCGTGTGCCGCCGCGAAGTCGATGTACCGCTTCACGTTCTCGTTCTCGGCGCCGTGGCGGCCGCTGGGCCTGCATCGGGCGTAATCCGTCACGCCGAGCTGTACCGACGGCACGTCGCGCGTATAGGCCCAGTCGCTCTTGCCGGTGATCATTTCCCACCATACGCCCATGTATTTCACGGGCTTGATCCACGAGGTGTCGTCATAGGCGCACGGCTCGTTGAGGTTCAGGATCAGCTTCGAGGCGAGGATGTCGCGGGCGTCGTCCGAGACCGTCACCGTGCGCCACGGGGTATGGCAGGGCGCCTGCATGTAGCCTTTCCACCCCTGTGCGTCGGGCGTAAGGTGCGAGGTGAAGATGAAATTCCGGTCGTCCAGGTCGAGGTGCATGCACGCATAGTCGACCAGCGCCGCTTCGTGGATGTTGATGTAGAGCCCGTCGTCGCTCTTCATCTGCAGGGCCGTCTGTACGCCCGTGGGCGAGAAGGGCGTCTGCGACGAGTTGGGCGTGATGGCGCCGGGCATCAGCTCCCGTATCTGCGAGAGTTTCGACTCCGTGTAGTCGTACTCCTGCGTGTCGTAGTCGCCCGGGATCCAGAACGCCGTGTGGTCGCCCGCCATGGCGAACTGTGTTTTCTCCTCGCCGATGACGAAATAGGTCAGCGACTCCTGTTCGGGGAATTCGTAGCGGAATCCGAGCCCGTCGTCGTAGAGCCGGAAGCGGATCGTCATGTCGCGGCCTGTCGCGGCGTGACGGCCATTTCGTTATAGCGGTCGCGGATCTCGGCCTGCTCGCCCCATACGGGACGCCATGTCTGGTCGGACTCGCTGCGGGCCACCTGCCCGAGGGTGAACCCGTCGTAGAGCGATACCGGGCGCCCTGGTTCGCCCTTGCGGATTTCAGCCCCGAATTCCAGCTTTGGGGCTTCGCCGCGCAGTTCGAGCCCCATGCCGCTGGGCAGGATCACGGGGCGCTCCTTGTAATCGAGCGTATAGGTGGGGCGGCCTCCGTCCGCCAGGCTGAACTCCAGGCGGAGGCGGCCGTCGGGCGAGAGGAGCGTCTCCTGTGCCGTGCAGGCTGCACCGGCCAGCAGCGCGGAGATATATAAAAATATTTTCTTCATGGTTCGGTCTTGTTATTTACGTTTGAATTCTACGATCAGCGCCTGCCGCGGGCCGACCGTGGTGGTATCGTCCACCTCCGTGGCTTCGCCCGTCAGGACGTTGCGCCCGTCGCTCAGCCCCGAGGCGATCTCGGCATAGTGCGACCACGGCACCTGTTTCTTGCCCCGCGAGTTGTTGATGAAGACGAATACCGCGTCGGTGTCGTCATAACGGAAATAGGCGTAGGTGTTGTCGCGCGAGAGGAAGTGCATCGTGCGGCCGTTGTGGATCACGGGCTTCGACTTGCGCCATTGGAAGAGCCGCTGCGTGTAGTCGAAGAGCCCCGCCTGTACGGCATCGCGCTGCGCCGGGTCGAACAGGTTCACCGCGTCGCCCTCCCAGCCGCCGGGGAAATCCACGCGCAGCCCGCCGTGTCCCTGCGAGAGGTCTTTCGAGGTGAACATCATCTCGTCGCCCGAGAATATCTGCGGGATGCCGCGCATCGTGGCCAGCATCGCCATCGAGAGTTTCAGCCGGTCGGGGTTTCTGCGTACGATGTCGCCGATGCGGTCGGTGTCGTGGTTGGCGACGAAGATCATCATTTTCGACAGGTCATGGTAGACGAAATCGTGCGACAGGCAGTCGTAGACGCGCGTCATGCCCTCGCCCCAGCGGAGCGAGTCGGTGGGCAGCGCCCGGCAGATGGCCTCCTGCAGCGGGAAATCCATGATCGACGGCAGGTGCGAGTCGAAGCCGTCCTTGTTGGGATTGCCGCCCTGCCAGTATGCCAGTTGGGGGATCGACGACGTCCAGCATTCTCCCACGATGTTGAAACCGGGGTATTCCCTGCGTACGGCCGCGCACCACTCGCTCATCGGCACCTTTTCGTTGTAGGGGTAGGTGTCGACGCGGAACCCGTCCAGGCCGGCATACTCGATCCACCACACGGCCCATTGCTTGAAATATTGCAGCACGTAGGGATTGTCGAGGTTCATGTCGGGCATCGACGGCACGAACCAGCCGCTCTCCTGCAGGTCGAGGTCGTAGCGCGAAGCGTTGGGATCCATGTTCGTCGAGAAGCAGACGTTCGTCCCGGTGTATTCGGGGAACTGGTGTATCCAGTCCCTGAAAGGCAGGTCTTTCATCCACCAGTGGCCCGTGCCGCAGTGGTTGGTGACGATGTCCATAATCACCTTCAGCCCGTGGTCGTGGGCTTTGCCTACGAACTCCCTATACAGTTCGTTCGAGCCAAACCGGGGGTCTATGCGGTAGTAGTCGCCGCAGGCGTAGCCGTGGTACGAACCTTCGGGTTCGTCGTCCAGCAGCAGCGGCGTGGGCCATACGGCCGTGGCGCCCAGCCCTGCGATGTAATCCAGGTGGTCGATCATCCCCTGCAGGTCGCCCCCGTGGCGGCCGAAGAAGGCGCTGCGGTCGGCGCGCTCCCGCGTGTGGGGCGTCGAGTCGTTCGACGCATCGCCGTTGGCGAAGCGGTCGGGCATCAGGAGGTAGATCATGTCGGCCGTGGTGAAACTCTTGCGTGCGACCGAGCCTTCGGCGCGTGCCGCGATCTCATAGGGAACCTTGAACTGTCGTTCCCCCTGCGAGAATACGAGGTAGTAGGTGCCCGGCTCCGCGTCGGGTTTCACCTCCACGTCCACGAATAGGTAATTGGGACTGTCGGCTTTGTGGCGGGCCTTCACCCCGACGCCCTGTCCGCCTTCGATGCGGACGTCGTATGCCGCGATGCCGGCCCCGTTGACGAGCAACTGGAGCGGGGTCTGCATCCCCGTCCACCACGAGAGGGGTTCGACGCGGGTAACCTCGCCCGAGGCGTCTGCCACCGAGGCGGGGTCGAATGCGGACTGTCCTGTCCCTGTGCAGGAGAGCAGTCCGGCTGCTGCGAGTGTCATGAAAAATCGGTTCAAAATATCGTCGTTTGTAAAGTTAGCAAAAAATCGGTTTCCAGCGATTCCCGTTTCGCCCGGGGCATCCCTGTGCTTCTCGTGCGCATCCCTATGCTTCTCGGATGGTTTACTGTCTATTCCCGTCGGGTTCTATCGGGTTCCCGGCGGTTTCCCGGCGCTGTTTCCGCGCATCCCCGGCGCATGTCCGCAACCTTTATCTCCTGTCTTGTGCGAAGACCAGCCATTGCCATGCGGGAAGCACGGTGCGGGTGCCGCCCGTGTATTCCTTCCCGGTGAAGAACTCGCGGCGCGAGCCCTCGAACGGCAGGTCGAATGCGACCTCCTCCGCACTGAGGTTCGCAGCGACTGTCACCTCGTTGCCGCCGGCCGTACGGGAAAACAGCATCAGGCCGTCGGGTGTTCGTTCGCCGAGCGGGTATGCGGCCTGCCCGCCGCGTTCCCCGGCTGCGAGCGCCGGGTTCTCGTGGCGCAGCCGGATCAGTGCGGCGTAGAAATCCGTAAACCCGTTGCGTTTCCACGCGGGGACGGGGTCTTTCTCGAAGAACTCGAAGCGGTGGTCGAACCCCATCTCCTGTCCGGTATAGACGAGCGGCTGCCCGTTGGGCAGCGTGAAGGTCAGCAACGCCGTCACGCGTGCCGCGTCGCCCATGCGCTCGAATTCCGTCCCGGCCCACGAGTTTTCGTCGTGGTTCGAGGTGAACATCAGGCGGAACGCCTCGCGCGGCATGGCAGCGGCATCCCTGGCGACGTAGGCACGCAGGTCTGCGGCGCTTTTCCGTCCCTGTGCGATGTCGTTCAGCAGGTGGTGCAGCTCCCACGCATACGAGGCGTCGAACGCCCCGTCGTGCAATGCGGGGGCTTCGCCCTCGGCGAGCAGGTAGATGCCGGGGTACTCCTTCCGCAGTGCGGGCAGCGTCTGCTGCCAGAAGTCGATGGGTACCTCGCACGCCATGTCGCAGCGGAATCCGTCGATGCCGCGGTCGAGCCAGAAACGCATGGCGGCCGCCATTGCGGCACGCATGTCCGCGTTGCCGTAGTCGAGCTTGGCGATGTCCGTCCAGTCGTACTGCACGATGGTGTTGCCCAGCGAGTCACGTACATACCAGTCGGCCGGGCGCTCCTCGATCCAGCGGGCATCGGGCGAGGTGTGGTTGGCCACCCAGTCCAGGATCACGCGCAGCCCGAGTCTGTGGGCTTCGGCCAGGAACCGGTCGAAATCCTCCAGCGTGCCGAATTCGGGGTTGACGGCTTCGTAGTCGGAGATGGCGTAGTACGAGCCGAGGGTTCCCTTGCGCTCCTTGACGCCGATGGGGTAGACGGGCATCAGCCAGACGACGTCCACGCCCAGCTTTTGGAGCCGGGGCAGGTGGCGTGCGGCCGCCGCCAGCGTCCCTTCGGGGGTGTACTGGCGCACGTTCATTTCGTAGACGACCGAGTTGTAACTCCAGTCGGGGTGGGCGGCCGGTTGCTGCGGCCGTGTGCCGCAGGCAACCAGTACCATTGCGAGAAGTAATGCGGGCAAGCGTTTCATGGCGTGTCGTTTAGAGCGTGAATACCACCGACGACCAGGCGCCCATGAGCAGTTTCGACGAAGCGTCGCCGCGCTGAAGTTTCACTTCACCTGAGACGCCTACGGCCTTGTCCGGTTGGTCGGTAAGGGTCAGTATCTGTGTCTCCTGGCCGAAGTTGTGCACGACGAGCATCCGTTCGCCGTCCAGTTCGCGGTACCAGGCCGCGATGGATTGCTGCGAGGTGTTGCCGTCGTTGTAGACCGGGTGTTTGACCATCTTGCCCTGCGCCAGCACGGGATAGGTGTTGCGCAGCCGGGCGAACGTGCGGTAGAGGTTGAGCAGCGAACCGTCGTCGTCGGCCTGCGCCTCGACCGAGATTGCTGCGGTCAGCATCTGCATGTCGATCTTGCCCGAGAGGCTTCCCGAAGCCAGTTCGTTGCCCGCCTTGTCCCACAGGATCGGGGTGCGGACATATTCGTCGCCGTTGGATTTGGTGCCCCAGTACCCGAGCTCTTCGCCCTGGTAAATGTAGGGTGCGCCCTGCGCCGTGAGCAGTACGGCGGCCGCCACCTTCATCTTTTCGACGGACTGCCCCAGGTCGGAGCCCGTGCGATCCTCGTCGTGGTTCGAAAGTTTCGTGGCTTCGATGTAATCGCTGCGGTACTGTGCGTAGAGGGGCTGCACGTCGAGGATGTCCTTGACGAAATAGCATCCGATGCCGTTTTGCAGCGCCCATTTGAGCTTGTACCAGAACGTGAATTCGAACAGTGCCGGCAGCCCCCGGTAATAGGGTGCCGCCTTGTCCGCTTCGTCGAGCATCTCGCCCACCATGTAGAAATCGCCCTCTCCGCCGGCGGCCTTGTAGGTCTCGTTCATGCGGTCGTAGAATTTCTTGAGGAACGTGGGGTTCTCGTCGTTGTAGGCGTTGTGGTAGATGTGCTTCACGGCATCGAGGCGGAACCCGTCCACGCCCATGCGTACCCACTTGTCAGCCGCTTCGGCGACGGCCTTGAACGCCCTGGACTGCTCGGCCTCGGCGGCTTTGCCGTAGTTGAGGTCGGCGAATGCCGCCGTCCAGAAGTGCGAATGGTACATCGTCGGCAGCGAGAACTGCACGTTGGCCGGGTCGGCCGAGCGGTTCGACATCAGGGTGAAGGGCTCCCCGAACCGGATGATCGTCCGGTTGTCCGGGGCGCCGTATTTGGTGCCTGCGGCCCACGACGTGGTCGAGGTGCGGACGAGGAATCCCCAGTCGGAATCGAAGTCGAGCGTCAGTTCGTAGCTGTTGCCGCCCCTGGCGTAGAAGCGTTTGCTCGTGCCGTTGCCGAAATAGAGGTACTTGTCGTCCGGGCCGCCCTGCGTGTTGTCCGCGTCCGCGGCGTCGGTCGTTTCGGTAACGGTCACCGTCGGGCTGTCGGCATTTGTCCAGTCGAGTACGAACTTGAAGCGCCCGGCGGCACCCGCCCCCGTGTCGGTCGAGAACCATTGCCCGGCATCGTAGCCTGCGGCGCCTTCCGTGGCGATCTGGTCGATCCGTCCGGCTGCGATGTCGGCCTGCGGGTCTTCGGAGAAGATATAGCGGTCACGGTAAGGGCTCCCTTCGGACGCGGCGGCCGATTTGAACCACGGGTGGTCTTTGCCTGTATGGTTGAGCACGTAATCCAGGTAGACCCGGATGCCACGGGCATGGGCCGCGTCGATGAATGCCCTCAGGTCGGCGTCCGTCCCGAAGGCGGGGTTGACCGCCTCGTAGTCGAGCACGTCGTAACCGTGGTACGAAGCCGCCGGATGGATCGGCGAGAGCCATACGGCCGAGGCGCCGAGTGCGTCGATGTAGTCGAGCCGCCGGGTCAGCCCCGGCAGGTCGCCCACCTTGTCGCCGTTGCCGTCGGCGAAGCTGTATACCAGCAGCTGGTAGCTTATGTCGGCGCGTTTGCGGTTGTCCCACGCATCGGGCTGGGCGACGACCTGCTCGCCCTCGAAATCCTGGGAGGCATCGCCGCTCTGTGTCACGGTGACGACGACCGGATCGCAGCCCGGGGCGGTGAAGGTAAGCGTCGCGGAGCGTTTCGACGACTCGTTTGCGGTCGCCGTGACCGCGAACGACGTGGAGGTTTTGCCCGATGTGAGGGCCGGTGTGCACCATGCGGTATTGTCGCTCTGCGTCAGCGACCACGCGCCCGCATCGGTGCGCAGGTCGAGCAGCCGGCTGCCGCCTGCGGCTTCGAATTCTATCTCCGTGGGGGTCACGGAGAGCATACTGCCGCCGGTATCGCCGGTCTTGTCGTCGCTGCACGACACGGATACGGAAAGTACGAGTGCCAGCAGCAGGAAAAGAAATTTTTTCATAGCGGAATCTCGGTTAAAGTTCGTTTCGGGGCCTGCCGTCCGGTCAGGGACGGCAGGCCAGAAACGGGACGGCAACCTCTGTGTGCCGTCCCGTGAAAGGGTGGCCGTTATTCGGCCTCTGCCGGGGTCTTGCCCTCGGACATGATGTATATCTGCGAATTCGCGAGGTCGAAATAGATGTCGTAGGTGCCGTCGAGCTGGACTTTCATGTTCTGCGAACCGCCGCTGGTGATGATGTCTACGGCCTTGTTGATGTCGACCGCACCGCCCGACGCCGTGCCGTAGTTCTTGGAGTCGTCCCAGGCGTTATTGAAGCGGATCTTGAATTCGCTGGCGGTGGTCAGGGCTACGCCTTTGCGAACGAGGTAGGCGCCCTCCTCGCTCATGGAGAAATCGCCCAGGTCACCCCATCCGGTGATGTTGCCGACCAGTCCCCATGTGTCGGCGACCAGCTCGGGCTTGGCGCCTGCGGCCATCACGTAGGCGCGTCCCGCCTCGGGCAGCAGCCAGTAGTCGTACGTGCCGGCTTCGGCGATCACGGCATTGACCTTGTCGGCGGAAACCTTGAAGGCCGAGCCGATCGTGCAGGTGTAGGGGTTGCTGCCGGCGAATGCGGCGTCGGCCCCGATCCACTGCGACTCGTCGCCGCTCTTGAAGAGGAATTCCGAGTTGGCGGCTACCTCGATTCCTGCGGCCTTGTAGGCCACGATGTTCGAGCTGGCGCTCTCCATGGCCGTCGGGCCCCAGTCGGGGGTTGCGACGGTCTGGCCGTGGATGTACCAGTCGGCCGTTTCCGGCCCCGGGTCGGGTTCTTCGCCGCCGCCCGCGCCGTAGTCGCCGGCATTGAGTTCGTAGGTGATCTCCGCAGAGTTGTTCAGGGTGGCGTATACGCGGTAATTGCCCGCCGTGGCCTTGATGTTGTCGCCGTTCTGCGAAAGGTGTCCGTCCGCCCCGCCGAAGTTTATCGTCCAGTCGTTGTCCGCACGGAATTTGAATTCCCCGGCGCTCAGTGTGACGTCGACCCAGAAACGCTGTTTTTGGGTGTCGAAATTCATCTCCGTGTCGGTGTCCCAGCCGCCCGGGGTGGCATCGCCGATAATGCCCATCGAGTTGAACGACAGCTTGTTGCTTAACGTCAATGTCGAACGGTCGAATACGAGGCGGTAGAAGCGCTTGGAATAGGCCATGATGTTTCCGGAGCCGCCGCTGGAGATTAGCGAGATGGAGGCTGCTTCGGGATCGGGGGCCGGGGCATCGCCGTCGGTGCCCCAGTTGCACGTGTCGTCCCAGCCTGCGATGCCGGTGAGCTTGAAGCCGTTGGCGGCCTTTTCGCCGAAGTCCACGATGGCTTCGTAGGTGATCTCGTCGCCCGAGAAGCTGAACAGGAACTGAGAGTTACCGTGGTTCCAGCCGCAGTAATCGCCGATCACCCAGACCGTCGGGTAGGTGCGCTCGGCCGTGGTCACGGTCATGCGGACGGTGACGGGGGCGGAGTAGAATTTTTCGAAGTCGGTGCCGATCGTGGCGCTGATGTAGAAATCCACGTCTGTAGGTTCGCCCGAGGGAACCCCCAGGCCGCCGTCTTCCACGGACAGCGCAAGGATGTTGTTGAGGCTTTCATAGGTCTGTTCCGACGAGGTGCCGTTCATACCCGTGAAGAGCACCAGTTTCGCACCGTCGTTGTACGAGGCTTCGATCGAGTAGTTGATCTGGGTGCGGACGCCGAAGTCGGCGGCGTCCCAGGTGAAGGTCTGCGTCGAGCCCATGTTGTCGGGCGTAATGACGATCTCCCCGGGCAGCGCATGCAGCACGGGCGCCACGACCTTGTCGGGGTCGTAGGCCTTTACCTCGTCGAGCTTTTGGCAGGCGGAGAGGAGTCCCGTCGCAGCCGCCAGCATCATCGCATATCGTGTAATTTTCATAGTCGTACGATTTTTAGGGTTGGTTATTTATCGGTTGCGTTTCCGTAGCCGGGATTCTGGTGCAGTTCGGGGTTGGAAGCGAGCTCCGACGAAGGGATGGCAAAGATTTTCATGTAATCATCGAACCCCTGTCCGGTGAAGGTGCCGCCCTTGTATGTCCAGAGGAACGACGGGGTGGTGAACTTGCCGTAGCGGATCAGGTCGGTGCGGCGGTGCCCCTCCCACATCAGCTCGCGGGCACGCTCCTCGAGTAGGTAGTCGGCCGTGACCGACGAGGGGGCCGATACCCCGGCACGGTTGCTCAGCTCCTGGAGTTTCGGCAGCGCGGTGTTGGCCTGTCCCAGGTTCATGCAGGCCTCGGCGTAGATCAGGTAGATCTCGCCCAGGCGGATCATCGGGAAGTCGATGTCGCTGTATGCCTTCGATGCAGCCGTGGCAAGGAATTCGTCGTTGGTCATGTTGTGGGGGATATTGTTGAACTTGAGGCAAGTCCACCCGTTGAGGAAGACATAGAGCGCATCGTTCATCGACTCCTGGCGGCCTTTGATGTAGAACATTCCGCCGCGTTTGTCACTGACCGTATATTCGCCCGTGGTGTAGTCCGCGTTGCGGGCGTTGAAATATTTCTGCACGTATTCGTAGGGTACGCGGATGCCGGCCCAGCCGTTGTTCACGCCGTTGATCTTCTGTTCGGCCGTCACGTCGGTGGCGGCGATGGCTGCCAGCGTCAGGTACGACGTGCCGCCGTAGGACTGCGTCTGCTCGGCGTCGTATGCCACGCCGAAGATGATCTCCTTCAGGGCGTCGGCGTTCTCGCCGTTGTCGCCGCGGAAGAGGTCGGAATACTCCGGGCAGAGCGAGTAGCCCATGCCGAAGATCGCTTCGCAGGCGGATTTGGCCTCCGTCCACATCGGGGTGCCGGCATAAACCTCGGCATTGAGGTACATGCGGGCCAGCAGGCCGTTGACCGCACCCTTGTCGGCACGCGGGTAGTTCGAGCGTGCGGCAGGCATCGCGCTTTCGTCCGAAGCCAGGTCGGTCAGCTCCGAGATGCAGTAGTCGAAGACATCCTTGCGCGAGGCCTGTTTGGGGTTCACACCGCCGCCGAAGGGCGAGGTCTCGGTCGTGAACGGCACGTCGCCGAACACGTCGAGGGCGATCCAGTAGAAATAGGCGCGCAGGAAACGGGCCTCGGCGCGGAAGCTCTGGATCCTGGCGGCCAGTTCGCTGCTCACGCCGCGGTCGGAGAGTTTGTCCGAGGCGGTCTGGCGCAGGTACTCGTTCACGTAGGCGATGCCCTGCAACGTACGTACGTAGACGGCGTAGGTCGCGTCGTTGTCGGCGTCGGACCACGTGTCGGTATTCATGGCGCGTACCCAGGCGTCGTTCTCCCAGGCGCATTTGCAGGCGTCGGCCGTAACCTCCTGGATCGTCCAGAATGCGCGGATGAGCTCCGAGGCGCCGCCGTCGCTGACCTGCAGGTCGGTGGTGTCGTTCGAGACGAAATTGAAATAGAGTTTGGTGAGCCCGGCCAGGTAGCCGTTCTCGTCTTTCCCGTAGACGGTCTCCGAGGTCGAGTCGGACGGGTTGAGGGGCAGGGTGTCGAGATCCCCGATGCACGAAGTGAGCAGCATCGTTGCGCCTGCCGCCGCCAAGGCGAAATGTTTTATGTCGATTTTCATGGTTCGTTCGTTTTTAGAAGTTTACATTCAGACGCAGCGAATAGGTGCGCGGGCGCGGCCAGATCGAGCCGTCGATGCCGTTGACACCCGGTATTTCGGGGTCTACGCCGCTGTAATCGGTGATGACGAATACGTTCTGCACGCCGAAGGCGACGCGCATCGAACCCTTCCAGTTGCCGATCTTGTTGAACGTGTAGCCGAGGTTGATGTCGTCCATGCGGAAGAACGAGGCGTTTTCGAGGAACATGTCCGAATACCACTGCTCGCCGCTGTTGGCCTTCGTAAAGCCGGTCTTCTTGACCAGCCGTGCGAAGTTGGGCAGGTTGCCGGCGTTGATGTCGATGTTGGACGTCGAGTTGGCCGAGGCGAAGTCGTTGAAGACCCAGTTGCCCGCCGAACCGTGGCCGTTGAAGCCGAAGTCCCAGTTCTTGTAGCTCAGCTTGAGGCTGATGCCGTAGAAGAAGTCGGGGTTGGGGCTCTTGTCGGTCACGTAACGGTCGGCCTGTGTGATCTTGCCGTCCTTGTCACGGTCGACCAGCGCGTTCTGGATCGGATTGCCGTCCTGGTCGTATACCTGCTGGAAACAGTAGAAAGTGTAGGGCGCATAGCCTACCTTGTGGATCTGGAGCAGGTTACCCGTGCCCTTGGTGATGCTTCCCGTCTGGATGTTGTAGTCGGGGTCGTCGGTGTTGTTGAGCTTGGTGAACTCGGTGTGTTGGAACGTGCCGTTGAAGCCGACCGTGAGGTTCCAGTCCTTGGTCTGCACGGGGATGAAATTCAGGTTGAATTCCACGCCCTTGTTCTCCATCGAGCCAATGTTGGTGAGCACCGTGTTGCCGAAGTTCGAGCCCATGGGGGTGATGACGCTGTTCAGAAGGTCGTCCGTCTGGCGCAGGTACCAGTCGACGCTACCGTTGATGCGGCCGCCGAGGAACCCGAAGTCGAGTCCGACGTTGTAGGTCGTCGTGGTCTCCCATTTGATGTTGGGGTCGTAGGCGCCCGGCGTGAGGTAGAACATGTGGCCGGCGCTGCCCATGTAGTAGGTCTTGTAGACGTCGGTCGACATGTAGTAACGCGCCAGGTAGGGGTAGTTGGAACCGATCTCCTGCTGGCCGGTCTGTCCGACGCCGACGCGCAGCTTGAGGGCCGAGACGGCACGCGAATCCTTCAGGAAATTCTCCTCGGCGATGTTCCACGCAAAGGCGCCCGAAGGGAAGAGGCCCCAGCGGGTATCCTTCGAGAAACGCGAAGAGGCGTCGTCGCGCAGCGTGAAGGTGAAGAGGTATTTCGAGGCGATCGAATAGTTCAGGCGTCCGTAGAACGAGAGCAGGTAGTTCTCCTGGCGGTTGAACGGGTAGCGCGAATCCTCGCCCTTCTGCTCGTGCGTCTCGTTGAAATAGGATACCGAGTGGTCGGAGCTGTAGAAATGCTGCCACGAATAACCGGCCATCACGTCGAGGTGGTGGATGCCCCACTCCTTGTTGAAGTTGGCGTAGAATTCGAGCAGCTGGTTGCGGCGGAAGTTCGTCGTCCACGAATACTGTCCCCAGCCGCGGGCCTCGGTGTCGGTGTATGCCTGGAACGAGCCGGGGTTCACGCCGTCGTAGGTCTTGGCGCTCGATACGTCGAGGCCGAGGTTGAGGTTGAAACGCAGCGCTTCGAAGCCGTGAACCTTATAGTCGATCTGGGCGTTGCCGATGAAACGCTTGGCACGCGCCGTATTGTCGCGGTCGTAGAGCTGCGAGAGCGGGCCCGCACCCAGCAGGGTGTTGGGCGTGAAGTCCTCGCCGCGGCCCGATCCGTAGTTCCAGTATCCGTTGGTGGTCGTGTAGTCGATCGAGCCGTCGTCGTTGCGGAAGTAGGGGTCGATCGTGGGGTTGAAGAAGGCAGCCGAACCCACCACGCCGCCCGAAGCGTAGCGCTGCGACGTGACGACGCCCTTGGCGTTGAGGTTGACCGTGAGGTGCTTGTCGAAGAAGTTGGGCGAGAGGCTCAGGTCGAGCGTCCCGCGTTCGTATTTCGACGTTTCGAGCGTACCCTGCTGGTTGGTGTAGCCCACCGATGCACGGTAGGGCATGCGGTCGTTGATGTTGCCGATCAGGCTGACGTTGTGGTCATGCGAAATGGCGGTGCGGAAGACCAGATCCTGCCAGTTGGTGTTCTTGTCGCCGAGCATCGACTGTACCTTGTCGCCCGTGGTCGTACCTGCGGGATACACCTGGTCGATGTAGGTGCGGAACTCGCCGGGGGACATCACGGGCAGCTCGTCGGAGTTGGTCTGGACGCTCACGCTGCCGCTGTACGATACGCGGGGCGTGTTGCCGCGCCCCTTCTTGGTGGTGACGAGGATGACGCCGTTCGAAGCACGCGAACCGTAGATGGCCGCCGCCGAAGCGTCCTTGAGCACGGTGAAGGATTCGATGTCGTTGGGGTTGATCGTCTCCAGCGGGTTGGCCATACCCTTGCCGCCGTCGACTGCGATGGGTACCCCGTCGATCACGATCAGCGGGTCGTTCGAGGCGTTGAGCGAAGCCGCACCGCGCACGCGGATGGTGGCGCTCGATCCGGGGCCGCCGTCGCCGGGGATGATGTGTACGCCCGGAACCTTGCCCTTGAGCATGTCCTGCGTGGAGACCACGGCTCCGCGGTTGAACTCTTCGGCCTTGATTGCCACGACCGAACCGGTCATGTCGTTCTTCTTGACCGAACCGTAGCCGATCACCACCACGTCGTCGATGCCCATGGCATCCTCTTCGAGCGTGAGGTGTGCCAGCAGCGACGAACTGGCCACCAGGCTGACGGTCTTGTAACCGACATAGCTGACTTCGATGACCGATTCGGGGCCGGCGGCGCGGATGGCATAGTCGCCGTCGATGCCCGTCGAGACGCCGTTGGTCGTGCCCTTTTCGACGACGGTAGCGCCCAGGATCGGCATTCCGGACTTGTCGACAACTACGCCTTTAACCTCATAACCAGCGTTTTGCGCCAGCGTGAGGGGGGGGGGTAAATTGACATATGAGCAAGATACCCGCACACATAGTTAAAAATCGTTTCATAAGAATTTTGGTTAGTTTATAAGTTGATTTTATGGATTGTAGGTCATTGGGCCTTGTGTTCTTTGACCAGGAAGACCGACACGGCGGCCAGCAGCATGAAGACCCCGGCGAGCGCCAGCATGTCGGCCGCGTCGGAGGCGAAGCAGTACTTGACGATGGCACCGCCGGTCAGTCCGATGACGATCTGGGGGACGGTGATCGTGAAATTGAAGATACCCATGTATACGCCCATGCGGCGTGGCTCGACTGCGCGCGACAGGATGGCGTAGGGCATGGCGAGGATGCCCGCCCAGGCGATGCCGATCCCCACCATCGGGAGCATCAGCGCGTACTGGTCGTGCAGCAGGCACAACCCCGCTAAGCCCAGCGCCCCGGCGAGCAGGCAGGCCGCGTAGACGGGTTTGTTGCCGTAGCGCGCGGCGACGCGCCCGAGGAACAGGGCGGCGATGCAGGCGGGGATGGGGTAGGTGCCGTTGAGCACGCCGACCCATGTCTGCGTGGCGCCGGCCGAGAGCACTTCGCCCGTGGCATGGTCGGTGACTACACCCGTGATGGCGGGTTTGAGGTAAGTCCACATCAGGAAGAGCGCCGCCCACGAGAAGAACTGCGTGACGCCCAGCCGCACCATCACGCCGGGGACGTTGCGCATGAGGCCGACGAAGCTCACCGGTTTGGCGTCCTCCTCGGAGAGGTTGTTGTAGCGGGCGAACTCCCCGGGCGGATATTCCCGTGTCTTGAACGAGGTGACGAGCACCGTGAGCAGCAGGATCGCGCCCCCGGCATAGTAGGAGTAGGCGATGTGCGGCGAAACATGCCCCGGAGCGGCCTCGTCCGACACGCCGAGCCATGTCATGACGAGCGGCAGGATAGCGCCGACGACCGCACCGAGGTTTATCAGGAAGGTTTGTACCACGTAGCCCTGTGTCTTCTGCGAATCGTCGAGCATGTCGGCCACCAGCGCTCGGAAGGGCTGCATCGTGACGTTGAACGACAAATCCATGAACAGCAGGATGAAAGCCCCCATGGCGAGTGGGGCGAAGGCGAGCAGTTTGGGGCAGTTGGGCATGAGCACTAGCGCCAGCGCCGAGATCAGCGACCCGCCCAGGATGTAGGGGATGCGGCGGCCCCAGCGCGTCCAGGTGCCGTCGGAAAAAAGCCCCACGATGGGCTGGACGATCATGCCGGCCAGCGGTGCCGCCAGCCAGAAGTAGCTCAGGTGGCTGACATCTGCCCCCAGCGATTCGAAGATGCTCGACGTGTTGGAATTCTGGAGCGAATATCCGATCTGCACGCCGAGGAAGCCGAAGCTGAGGTTCCAAATCTGCCAAAATGAGAGTTTAGGTTTGGTCATTTCGGTTTTTCGGTTGGTTTTCAGGTTATACAAATTTTAATAAAAAAATCCGGATGGCGAACCGCCGGGCGACGAACGGAGGGATCAGCCGGATGAACGGGCGGATTTTTACGACGAACGGTAGCCCGAGGGGGACGATTTGGAATTTACGCGGAAAAACACTACCTTTATTCATAAATAAACGAAACCCGTATATACTTAATACAGCCTCAGTCAGCCTATATGCGATCGCTCAAAGTGTCCGGAATTATCCACCTGTTCGCCGTGCTCCATGCCGTGGTCGCCCTTTCATGCCATCTGGCGGGGATCAACGACGAGTTGGTGCTGACGCTGCTGACGATCGTGCTGATCGTGCTGATCTGCCTAAAACGGGGCCTGAACGTGGAGTTCACCGCTGCCAGCGTGATCGTCGTCAACGTGATCGGCTACCTGCTGGGTACGGGCGGTGCGCAGCTGATCGAGCTGTTATTGCACGCCCCGCCCGTGGTGCATGCCGTGTCGACTTTCATAACCACCGAGATTCTGGGCTGGAGCATCGTGTGGTTCACCAAGTTGTTCCGCCGCGGCGACGACACGGCGAGCCGCTCCTCGGCCTGGACGCCCCGCATCGGGTTGCTGCTGCTGGCCGTGGGGGTGATTTTCGTGCTGAGGCTGGCCTATGTCGAGCTCTTCTCATCGCCTTCCTTCTCCACAGACCGCCTTTACCACATGGCCGACTTGCTGGCTTCGAACTCCGCGGCACTGATTATCCTGCTGTGCGTCAATATCATCTATGTCCGGCATACGCGCAGGCGTGAAACCCGGCACGGTCTGATCGCCGAAATCGCGGCGTTCCTCCTGTTCGTGCTGTTCACGTCGGCCTGCGTGGCGCTCATTACGGGGTTGCACCTGCCGTTCGCCTTCGACCGCTCGTTCTCCGCACGGGAGTTCCTGCAACTGTGGATCGTCACCCTGCTGGTCGAGGTGACCCTCTATTCGGTCGTATTTATGGTCGATTACGCCCTAGTCGCGCGTGCCGTGCTGCGTGCCGAGCGCGGCAAGGCGCACCAGGCGCAGTTCCGTTACATGAAACTCAAACAGCAGGTCAACCCCCATTTCCTGTTCAACTCGCTCAATATCCTCGACTGCCTGGTCTGCGAGCAGCGCACGGAGCAGGCCAGCGCCTACATCCATAAACTGGCGGGCATCTACCGTTACATGCTCCAGAACGAGGAGGAGACGCTCGTGCGCCTGCGCGAGGAGATGGCTTTCGTGGGGATGTACGTCGACTTGTTGCAGGTGCGTTTCCCCGAGGGGTTTCGCGTGGAGACCGACATTCCGGACGAGGCCATGAACCGCCATGTCCTGCCCTGCTCGGTGCAGCTGCTGATCGAAAACGCCATCAAGCATAACTCGGTGGGGGCCGACCGGCCGCTGGTGATCCGCATCGTCGCCGGGGCCGGAGCCGTGACGGTGTCGAACAACCTTCAGCTGAAGGTATCCGGCACTACCTCGACCCGTGTGGGGCTGAACTACATCCGCCAGCAATACCTCGACCTGTCGGGCATCCCGATCGGGATACGCCGTACCGATACCGAATATTGTGTCACCTTACCGTTGCTGTAATATGAACGTACTGATCGTAGAAGACGAAATGATGGCCCAGGCAAACCTGGCGCGAGCGCTGACCCAGCATTTTCCCGACGTACGGATCGTCGGGACGACCGGCTCGGTCAGGGAGACGGTGCTCTGGCTGCGCACGCCGGGGAACAGTGCCGATGTGATTTTCATGGACGTGGAGCTCTCCGACGGGGATTGCTTCGAGATATTCCGCCAGGCGGATGTGACGGCGCGGGTCATCATGACCACCGCATATGACAATTACGCCGTGCGGGCGTTCGAGGTCAACAGCATCGACTACCTGCTCAAACCGATCGACCCCGCGGCGCTGCGGCGTGCCGTGGAGCGCTGCCGGGTGCGGAGCGGGGGTATCGACCCCGACGTATTGCTGAACGCGATCCGCAGCCCGCGCGAATACAAACAGCGCTATGTCGTGCGTTTCAACGACCGGATCGTTCCGGTACAAACCACCGACATCGCCTATTTCTACTCGGAAGAGAAAAACACCTACCTTGTCACGAGCGATAACAACCGCTATGTTGTGGATCAGTCGCTCGACGTCCTTTCGGACGAACTGGATCCCGGGCGGTTTTTCCGCATATCGCGCAGTTGCATCATCGCCATGCCGGCGATCGTCAGCATCGTGAAATATCTGGGCAACCGGCTGAAGATCACGGCACGTCCGCGTCCTGAGTTCGAGATGGTGGTGAGCCGGTCGCGGGTCGACGACTTCCTGAAGTGGTTGGAGGGGAATGGCTGAGCCTTCGTCGCGGCTGCATGATAAAAAGGGGTACCCATCGGAGTACCCCTTTTTTGTAGCCGGGAGCGGCGGTGCCGCAGTACGCCCGTCAGCGGCGCCCGCTGCAGGCGATCATGTCGTGCAGCGATTCGTTGAAGGTCTCCTTGCGGAGCAACTCCTCGAGCGGGAGGTGCATCCGGTAGCGCCAGTGGTAGCGGGGGATGGACGGGACGTTGATGCGTTCCTTGGCCGGGTCGGGGTAGCGCAGCTCCCCGTCGGTCGAAAGCCAGTCCTGTAACGGCAGGATGGTGAGCATCGCCGGGGAATTGAGGTGCATGTCGAGGATGCGCCGGCATATCCACGGCTCGCAGAAATAGGGAACGTCGCCCCCGATGCCGAGTGCTTCGTGGTAGAAGCGCGCCGTGAGTTCGCGGTCTTCCTCCCACCATGCCCGCAGCGGGTTCATGTCGTGCGTCGAAGTGGTGCAGACCGAGAAATAGGGGTAGTGCGCCGGGTCGGCGAAGAGTTCCCCCGGCGTCTTGGGCATGCGCTGGATTTCGAGCGAGAGGATTTGCAGTTCGTGCATCGTTTCGGGGACGCTGTCGGGGATCATCCCCAGGTCTTCGCCGCAGGTCAGCATCTCGGTCGCCGAGAGGAGTACCGGGAGCTTGCGCAGGGCGGATTCCTGCCAGAAACGGTTGTGCCGGTGGTAGAAGAAGTCGGTATAGAGCCGGTCGAAGGTCGCGCGGCGCTCTCCGTCGAGCCGGCGGTAGGCATGTGTCGAGTGGGGGGCGATGCGGGGGTGGAAATAGCCCTTGCGGCGCGGGTCTTCGATGAAGAGCACGTCGTCGAGCAATGCCATAAGCCCTTCCCGCAGCCGGGTCTGGTGTTCGTCGTCGCCCGGGAAGCGGGCTGCGACCTTGCGCTGGGTGGCATAGGCGGGCAGTAACCGCCCCTCCTTCATGCAGGTGGCGCGAACTTCGCCGGCCAGGTCGCCGAACAGTTCCCCGAGCGTGTGCTCGTCGGGCGCCGGGGTGGTGTAGCGTCCGCCCTGCGTGTCGAAGCCCATGCCGCGCAGTTCATCTGCGGAATAGGGCAGGGCGGGGTTGAAATAGCCCAGCAACCCGTGTACGGCATGCGTGGGAATCTCCCAGATGCGGAAGAACCCGAGGATGTGGTCGATGCGGAAGGCGTCGAAGTATTCGGCCATCTTGGCCATGCGTGCCCGCCACCAGGCGTAGCCGTCGCGTGCCATACGTTCCCAGTTGTAAGTCGGGAATCCCCAGTTCTGGCCGACGGCCGAGAATGCGTCGGGCGGGGCCCCGGCCTGCGAGTCCATGTGGAACAGGTGCGGGTAGAGCCATGCGTCGACGCTCGTGCGGCTGATGCCGATGGGCAGGTCGCCCTTGAGGACGATGCCGTGGTCGCGGGCGTAGGCGCAGACCTCGGACAGTTGCGTATGCAGGTGGTATTGGACATAGCAGTGGAATGCGATGTCGCGGCTGTGGCTGCGGCAATAGGCGTCGACGGCTTTGCGGTCATAGCGGGCGAAACCGCCCCAGCGGGTGAAGTCGGGCGTGCCCGTTTCGTCGCGCAGCGTGCAGAAGGCGGCATAGGGGATGAGCCAGTGTCTGTTGGCGGCGATGAAGGCCTTGTAGTCGCGGCGTGCCGCGGTGCGGGCGCCGTGGCGTTCGAACGCCCGGCGGAGCAGCCGCAGTTTGTGCCCGTTGACACGCTCGTAATCTATTTCGGGAAGGGCGTTCAGCTCGCTGCGCAGGGTGCGGTACTCGTCGTCCTCCACGACGCCCGCGGCGGGCAGCCGGATGAACTGCGGGTGCAGGGCGAAGGTCGAATTGGCGTTGTAGGGGTAGGAGTCTTCCCAGGTGCCGGTCATGGTGGTGTCGTTGATTGGCAGTACCTGGATGACGCGCTGCCCGGTGGCGGCCGCCCAGTCGATGAGCCGTTTCAGGTCGTAGAACTCGCCGACGCCGAAATCCTCTTCCGTACGGAGCGAGAAGACCGGGATCGCCGTCCCGGCGCCCCGCCACCTGCGCTTGGGGAAACGCGGGGATGCCGCGGCGTCGAGGGCGTGTTCGCCAGCGCCGGGCAACTCGCCCCAGGTGCGGTTGGCACCCTCCTCCCACAGGATGGGGGTGAGGGTCTTGCGGTCGGCGATCAGGAATTTGTATTCGAACCGGTGCGCAGTATGCAGCGTGAGTTCCCATTCCGGGAAGCGGCTGTCGTCCATCGGGACGATCCGTTTCCAGTCGCCCAGCTCACGGCCGCTGCCGGCGACGGCGAGCGTTTCGTCCGGCCGTAGGGTGGGCAGCACGACGCGCAGCGTGATGTTGCCTGTAGCCTTCTTCGGACTGCCGGTTTTCCCGCGGCCGAAGATGCCCCGGGTGAATGCCGAGGAGTAGAACGGCGTGTCGGAGGGCATCTCCTGCCAGCGGTCGCGGATGCGCAGCGTGCGCACCCCCTCCCGGGCGGGGAGCCGCAGCGTGTGCGGCCGCCATTCGCTGCGGATGCACGCGCCGTCGCGTTCGATTTCATAGCGGTATTCGGTATCTTCACTCTGGGTATAGCGTTCGATGGCGCCTGTCCAGACGCCTCCGTCGGCGTATTGCAGCGCAATGCGCCGTTTGCCGATCCGCATGACGAGCTGTTCGCCCCAGCGGGTACGGTATTCGATGCTGATCAGGAGTTTCATGGTTCGGTATGTCGTTTGGTTCGGAATCGGTTTATACAAAATTAAAAAAATAATCCGGTTTTGTCTTTCCGGCAGGGAAAAATCAGAGCCCCCGGATGAATTGCGTAACGACGGCCACGAGGTCGGGGTCGATCGGTAGCGTGCTGTCGCCGTAGGCTCCCGTCTGGTCGATGCGCATGCGTCCCGTGCATTTTTTGAGCGGGTGGGTCATCCCTGCGATGATTGCCTTCCGGGCCCGGGGCTGTGCCTTTGCCAGCGCCTCGGCATTGTCTGGTGGCACCTGCAGGTCGTTGTCCCCGCCCACGACGAGTATCGGAACCCGCACCTTGCGGATCTCCTCGCGCGGGTCGTAGCGCAGGCTGGAGATCCAGAACGTCTGTACCGAAGGGTGGAACAGCGCTTCGAGCTGCGGCGGGCAGGATTCGACCCGTTCGCCCCGTTTGAGGGCGGCGGTGATCGCGTTGGCCTGCAAGAGCAGATTCATGTTGTCGGGCAGGAGTTGTGAGGCCAATTGCAACTGGAGTATCTCGTCGAGCGGGTAGCCGGCGCCGGCCAGCGAAACGACGGCGGCGACTTTCGGGGTTTGCTGCGCCGCGCAGAAGGCGATCAGCGCCCCTTCGCTGTGGCCGATCAGTACGACGCGGCGGAAACCCTCGCCGGCGAGGTAGTCGGCCCATGCCGCGGCGTCGCCGATGAAATCCCCCAGTACGGCGTCGGCCATTTTTTCCGGTTCCGTGAACCGGCTCGCACCGATGCCGCGTTTGTCGTAGCGCAGCGAGGCGATGCCTGCCTTTTCGAGCGCCTGCGCCAGGTAAAGATAATTGTTGACGCTCCCGTTACGCGGGATGGGGCCCGAACCGGCGATGATGACAGCCACGGTTTCCGCACCTGCATCGGGGGTGAGCAGCGTGCCGTAAAGCGTTCCGAAATCGCGTTCGAGCGAGACGTTCCTTTCGCCGGCGGCGGTATGCGCGAAGGCCAGCAGGAGGATGGCTGTCAGCAGGTGTTTCATGGCTTATGGGTTTCAGGTTGTTCTCAGTCGGTGTTTTTTTGCCTGTGCGGCGTGCCCTTCCGGTTCGTTTACCGGCGTTTTGTTCCTGCGTATCGTGCCTGTACCGGGTTGGTGCCCGGCGGGTCGTGGCGGCGGGGCTACAGCTCCCCGACCGCTTTTTCCAGTCCGATGCCGCGCGAACCCTTGATCAGCACCAGCGCGTTGTCCACGGGGTGTGTGCGGAGCGCCGCGATGAGGTGTTCCCGATCGGCGAAGAGCGTGATCCGGGCGGGTTGCGGCTCCATGTCGGCACGGGCCTTGGCGAATTCCTGTCCGACGAGCATCACCTCCGTCTGCGGAGCCTGTGCTGCGAGGCGGATGACAGCGGCGTGCTCCTCCGCCGACCAGGCGCCCAGTTCGAGCATGTCGCCCAGGATCAGCAGGCGGCGGGTGCGTGTGCCGGGCGGCTCGGCAAGGAAATTCGCGACCGATGCCCGCATGCTCGACGGGTTGGCGTTGTAACAGTCCACGATGAGCGTGTTGCGCCCCGTCTCGGTGCGCTGCGAGCGGTTGTTGTCGGGGACATAGCTGCCGACAGCATGGCGGATACGCTCGTCGGCGACGTCGAAATAACGTCCGACGGCCACGGCTGCGGCGATGTTGAACCGGTTGTAATGCCCTTCGAGGTGGTTTTCGAGGTCCTCGGCCAGCGTGATGCTGTAATACTCCGCGGCCAGCCCGTCGCGTTCGGCGGCCATGTTCGTCAGCATCTCGTCCTCGCGGGGTACGAAGGCGCGGCCGCCGTTCGCGGCCAGGTAGTCGAACAGCTCGCCCTTGCCGCGGCGCACCCCCTCCGGGCCGCCGAAGCCTTCGAGGTGCGCACGGCCGATGTTGGTCAGGATGCCGTAGTTGGGCTCGGCGATCGAGGCCAGCAGGGCGATCTCGCCGCAGGCGCTGGCTCCCATTTCGACCACGCCGAACTGCGTGTCGCGGGTCATGGCGAGCAGCGTGAGCGGCACGCCGATGTGGTTGTTGAGGTTGCCGCGCGTGGCGTAGACCTCGAAGCGTTCGGCCAGCACGCGGCTCACCAGTTCCTTGGTCGTGGTCTTGCCGTTGCTGCCCGATATGGCGAGTATCGGGATCGCCAGCCGGCGGCGGTGTTCGCGTGCCAGCTCCTGCAACGCCCCGAGCGTGTCGCCGACCAGCACCATACGCTCGTCGGTGACGGCTGCCGGGTCGTCCACGACGGCATAGGCCGCGCCTTTGTCCAGCGCCTCCGCCGCGAAGCGGTTGCCGTCGAACGTCGCGCCGCGCAGGGCGAAAAAGATGGAATCAGCCCCGATGTTGCGCGTGTCTGTGGAGATGTGCGGGTGTTCCCGGAAAATATCGTATAGTTCGGACATATCAGTTCGCGTGTTTGGGTGTCCCCGAGGGCATGGGGTAGGGCCCCGGCTCTGCGGGCTCTCCGAAGCGGGGGTTGCCCGTGGCGTCGAAGTCGAAGCGTTGCAGGCGTACGTCGCGCCCCCAGTTGTGTACCGTATCTTTTTTCGAGTGGTAATAGATCCAGTATTCGTTCCCGTCAGGCGAGGTGGTGAAACTGGCGTGGCCGACGCCGTGTATGCGGTCGTTGCCGGTGAAGATGGGGCCGCTCTTGATCCATGATGCGGGATTCAGCGGGTCGCTGTCGGGGGTGCGCAGGCGCAGCTGCCCGAGCTTGTAGTGGCGCGACCACGAGCCGCGCGTGGAGTAGACGATGAAGAGGTCGTCGCCGTGCCGCAGTGCTGACGGGCCTTCCTGCAGGGCGATGTGGTCGCCCTGTTCCCACGGCTGGTCGGGTCGTGAGAGCAGGATGCGCGGCCCGATCCGGGTCGGCGATTCCATGCGGGCGATGTAGAGCAGCTGGTCGGTGGCGTCGGTATCGCGCTGGCGCTCCCAGCCGGACCATACGGCATAGAGCTCTCCCCGGTGTTCGAAGATCGTCATGTCGATGGCCCAGATGTTGTCCGTCTTGCCGTCGGGGTTGTCGCCGGTGTAGAGCATGCCGCGGTCGCGGTAGTCGCCCAGCGGCGTGTCGCACTCCAGCACGCCTGTGCGCTGCCCCGTGAAGGGGCTGCCGGGGACGGGTGCCGCGGCGTAGTAGATGTACCATTTGCCGCGGAGGCGGTGCAGCTCGGGTGCCCAGATGTTGAAGCTGTTCCACGCCCCGCTGTCGGCGGGCTGCCAGACAACACGCTCGCGTTCGAAACGCGTCATGTCGTCCGATTCGGTCACGGCGATGCCGCGTCCTGATTTGAAGCAGGTGTAATAGCGCCCGTCGTATTTGGTGATCCACGGGTCGGCGCCGTCGCGCAGCGGGTTGGTGAAGGTGGCCTGCGGCGCGGAGCACGAGAGCATCCCCGCCACTAAAAAAAAGCCCGCAGCGAATCGTCGCAGCAAGGCTGTGGTATGGAACGGCATGCGTTTCATAGGTGTCAGATATGTTTGTCCCCGTTATGGAACTTTACTTCGTCGATGAATTTCTTGATGTTCTGTTCTTCGGCGCGGGGGCATATCATCAATACGTCGTCGGTGTCCACGACGATGTATTCCTTCAGGCCGCTGATGACCGCTACCTTGCCCTTGGGCAGCGAGACGATGCTGCTGCGCGTGTCGTAGACATAGCACCCCTCTTCGGGGACGGCGTTGGCGTAGCGGTCTTTGCGGGCGTGCTGGTAGACCGAGCCCCATGTGCCGACGTCGCTCCACCCGAAGTCGCCGCAGCGGACATAGACGTTGTCGGCCTTTTCCATGATGCCGTAGTCGATCGAGATGGCGCGGCACTCCGAGAAGACGATCTCCACGGTGGTCTTCTCGGCATCGGTGCCCAGCGCCTTCATCACGCCGCTGAACATGGCATGGTGCTCGGGCAGGTATTTGCGGAAGGCCTCGACGATGGCCTGCACCTTCCAGATGAAGATACCCGAATTCCAGTAGAACTCGCCGGTCTGGAGGAAGGTCTGCGCCAGCTCGAGATCGGGCTTTTCGGTGAAGCACTTGACTTTGCTGATGGTGTGGTCGTCCGAAACCTGGATGTAGCCGTAACCCGTATCGGGGCGTGTGGGTTTGATGCCCACGGTCAGCAGTGCGTCGTGCCGGTCGGCGAATTCGAGGCACTCGCCGATGATCGTGCGGAAATCGTCCTCGTTGAGGATCAGGTGATCCGACGGCGTGACGATCATTTCGGCGTCGGGGTTCTCCCTGAGCAGCGTATAGGCCGCATAGGCGATGCAGGGGGCCGTATTGCGGCCGATCGGCTCGCAGAGCACCTGTTTCTCCCCGATTTCGGGGATGTGCTGCAATACCAGATCCTTGTATTTGTGGTTCGTCACGACGAGGAAATTCCCGGCGGGGACGATTTTTGCAAAGCGCTCGTAGGTGTGGCGGATAAACGATTTCCCGGTTCCGAGGATGTCGAGGAACTGTTTTGGCATCGACTGCCGGCTCTTGGGCCAGAAACGCGATCCGATGCCGCCGGCCATGATGACACAATATTTATTGCTTGCCATAAGTTATAATATGGAATTAAGTGAGACAAAGATAAAAATATTTTGTAACTTTGCCGCCTATTGCAGGAATAATATTTTTGTACTCCCGATGAAGATAAGACTGTTCACCATACCCAACCTGCTGACCCTTGCGAGCCTGCTTTGCGGCTCGTTCGCGGTGGTTTCGGCACTGGTTTACGGCGATCTGGCGCTGGCTTTCTGGCTCACGATCGCCGCCGGTGTTTTCGACTATTCCGACGGTTTCGTGGCCCGGCTGCTCAAATGCCCTTCCGCCATCGGCGTACAACTGGACTCGTTGTCCGACATGGTCTCGTTCGGCTTCGCCCCGTCGGCCGTGCTTTTCGTCTTGTGGAACAATTCCCTGCCTGCGGATGCCGAAGCATGGCTGCGCTACGGCGGCAGTGCACTTTGTTTCGCGGTGGCGGCCTTCTCGGCGCTGCGGCGAAATTCAATATCGACGAGACGCAGCATACCGAGTTCTGCGGCCTTCCTACTCCAGCCAATGCGCTGTTTTTCATATCTTTGGGGTGGATTAAGGTGAAGACGGGTTTCGACTTGGGTTACTGGTTGCTGCTGCTCATCCCTGTGATGTCGTGGCTGCTCGTTTCGCCCGTGCGGATGTTCGCCTTCAAATTCCAGCACTTCGCCTGGAAAGGCAACGGGGTGCGTTATGTTTTTATTGTATCGGCGGCGCTGGCCGTGCTGGGTGTCCGTGCCGTGCCGGTCGTGATCGTCCTCTACATCGCAACCTCGGTCGTACGCTGGTTGTCGATGAAGGCAAAAGGCTGTGGACAAGCCGGATAGTTGTGTATTTTAAGAATTTTTATTAATTTTGCCCCGGATTAGCGTTCCATGTCGAGGTTGACGAATAGAATATTGCTGGCAGCTTTGCTCGGTCTGTTCCTTACAGCGCCCGGCATCGTCCGTTCGCAGGGTTTCAACGCCAGGACGCTGCAGCGTGCCCAGCAGCGCGGGGAGACGGGGAACCTTTACGGTACGAACCCTTACGAGCAGACCGGCGAGGAGGGGGAGGAGGGCCAGGACGGCCAGCCGCAGGATACGACCAAGAAGGAACGCCGGATCCGCAAGCCGCTCGAATCGTATTTTTTCAGCGATTCGATCCGCGCCCTGAACAATTTTCGCTGGAGCGTCAAGCGCGACTACAACCGCGTGGAGATAAGCCCGCTCGACACGACGCTCACCGACTGGCGCATCGACTACCCCTTCTTCCGCGAGGAGGTGGGCGACATCGCGCAGGGCGCCCTCGGGCAGACATCGCTGCCGATGAACTATTTCCGGCGGCCGCAGTTCTTTGATTTCAGTTTTGCGAGCCCCTACTATGCGTATACGTACGACATGGAGAACGTTCCGTTCTACAATACGAAGAAGCCCATCATCCGCATGACGTACCTCGAGTCGGGGCAGAAGCGTTTCCGGGAGGAGAACTTCAATATCATGCACGCGCAGAATATTTCGCCCACGACCGGGTTCAACGTCGACTACAAGGCACGGGGAACGCGCGGACAATATGTCTGGTCACGGACGAAGAACCACAACCTGTCGGTCGCCTTCAGCCATACGGGCAAGCGCTATTCGGTGCATGCGGCCTATTACAACAACCACATCGAACAGCAGGAGAACGGCGGCGTGGTCGGGACATGGGCTATCGCAGATACGACGTTCCAGATGCCTTCGGGCGTGCCGATGAAGCTGTCGGATGCCGAGGCGCAGAACACTTACCGCAACAACGCCTTTTTCATCACGCAGTCCTACGCCCTGCCGTTGCAACGCGTGACGGAGAACGACTTTTCGCTCGCCGACCTGTCGGCGGTCTATATCGGCCATTCGTTCCAGTACAGTTCGTGGAGCAAGGTCTATTCGGACAAATATGCGCGGTATATCGACGAAAGGGCGCACCGGGACGAACAGGGCAATTTCGTGCCCGATACGCTGGACTACTACCAGAACTGGTATATCAACCCCGACCAGACGCGCGACTCGATCTACGAGCGTGTGATTTCGAACCGCTTCTTCGTGCAGGCACAGCCTTGGGATCGTAACGGCGTGGTAGGCACGATTGATGCAGGCATCGGTATCGACATGCATACCTACTCGCAATTCGAAATGAGGGATTACCAGACGGGAAAGTATACGAAGGTCAACAAGACCAGCTATTTCGCATACGGTTCCGTCGGAGGAAAGATAAAGAAATATGTCGACTGGGACGCGAACCTCAAGTTCTACCCGTCGGGATACAGAGGCGGAGACCTCACCATCGGCGCCCACCTGGCGCTGACGGGATATCTCCGCGGACACCCCCTGATTCTCGAAGGCCGGTTCACGATGGATCGGCGTTCGCCCAACTACTGGCAGGAGAATCTGTTCTCGAACCACTACGTGTGGTCCACTCCTTTGAATAAGGAGAATGAAACTCGGTTCGAGGTGAAGTTTTCAGTCCCCGATTATGCGTTTGAAGCGGGGGCATGGCAAGGTGTGGTCGGCAACAAGATCTTTTACGACAAGGAGAGCCAGATCGCCCAAAGCAGTGACAACGTAAGCCTCACGAGTGTGTACGCTCGCAAAGATTTCCGCTTAGGCGGACTTCATTTGGACAACAGGGTATTGTTGCAGTGGAGTACGAATCAAGAAGTTGCACCCGTTCCGCTTTTGAGCGCGTTCCTTTCGTATTATTACGAGTTCTGGGTCGTGCGCAACGTATTACGCCTTCAGATCGGTTTGGACGGACGCTATAACACGCGTTATTATGCGCCCAGTTACAACCCTGCGCTGTCGGCCTATTACAACCAACGGGACGTCGAAGTAGGCAATTACCCCTACATGGACGCCTTCGTCATGGGAAAGTGGAAGAGAATGCGGATATTCCTCAAATATCAGCATGTGAACAAGGGACTGTTCGGAAACGGGGAGTATTTCTCCGCGGCGGGTTACCCGCTCAATCCGGGCATGTTTAAAATCGGTATCTCATGGGGTTTCTATGATTAGCGTATTGTTCTGCGCGGTATGAACTGCCCGCAAAACAACATTTTATGTTAAAAAAGACAGTTTTAACTTTTGCGTTCTTAACAATCCTGACGACTTTTTACGGCTTTAACGCCCAGTTCAGCACACCCGTGACGGACGACATGCTGCTGAACGACGATGCGGCCGATTTCGGCAATTCGCTGCTCGGTGAGGGCGACTATGTGATCTCGGCTTATGACAATGTCATTCGCAACATCAGCGAAAAAGAGGGCCACGACTGGCGCCTGATGAGCGCCATCGCCTACCATGAATCGCGGTTCACGCCCGACATCACCTCGCGCAGCGGGGCCCGCGGGCTGATGCAGATCATGCCCTCGGTGGCACGCCAGTTCGACGTCCCGACCGAGCAGGTCTCCAATCCCGAGACCAACATATGGTTGGCCAACAAGCTGATGTCGAAGATTATGAACACGCTCCGTTTCCCCGAGGGGACTCCCGAGAAGGATCGGATGAGCATCATCCTGGCCTCGTACAACAGCGGGATCGGCCATGTGAACGATGCGAGGCGCCTGGCACGGCTCAACGGCGAGGATCCCAATTCGTGGGAGGTCGTGGCCCGCTACCTGCAACTCAAGGCGCAGCCCGAGTATTACGAGAGCGAGGCGGTCAAGTGCGGACGTTTCACCGGCAGCCGGCAGACGCTGGCCTACGTGAACGACGTGATAGGACGCTATGACAAATACTGCCGGATTGCTCGGAGATAACTCCGGCAGGAATTGAAAAGTCTGAATCTACAGCAAAAAGGCTGAACCCAGGGGTTCAGCCTTTTCTCTTTATATCTTCTGAGTTGCCGGCGGACTTGTCCGGCGCCGGGTCAATAGACCCACTGGAAATCGTCGACGTACATTACATTCGTCGTGCAGCCCACCATGTAATCGCCGTAGGCACTCGTGGAGCAGGAGATGATGATGCTGTACTTGCCGGTGGGGCGTCCCGCAGCCGGGTCGTAGAAGTTGAGCGGCAGGGTGGCCTCTACCATTTGCTCGCCTTCGGTCGACTTGTCGACGAACAGCGACCCGTAGGCGATGAGTTTCCCTTCTGCGGTCTGGGTGGTTTCCGCCGGATCCCAAATGCCCGTGGGGTCTTTGGTGCCCGAAGCGACCCGGTGCCGGGCGTTCCAGTCGATGATGGCGACGAAAATGCGGGCTTTGTCCGGGTCGCCTATGCCGACCGGGGCCCCGGAATGTTTGCTTGCGTCGATCGTGCCCAGTGTCGCGTGGTATTTCACCTTCATGCCCGAAGGGCGCGCCGTCCAGTTGTAGGGCTGTCCGAATTCTACTACGCCCGTCCACAGGCCGTCTTTGTAGAAGATGCCGGACATCAGGTTGCCGGCTGCGATGTTGACGAGGGGAGGGGCTGCCGCGGCCAGTTTCGCGCAATAGCTGCCGCCCATTCCGTTGAAAGTCCCCTGCCTACAGAGCTTATCCGCAAATGTGTTGTTACCGCTGGCCCAGAACTCCGCATTCGTATTTTCGCTCGTGAAGCACGACAAGCCCGGGTTTTCCATGTTCCCGTCGGGAATCGTGTCGCCCGCGGGTGCCGTGTATTCGGCGGTTTCGGTCTGCTGCCCGCCGACGAGAAGCCGGAATTCATACGTTTGCCCGGCGTAGACGCCCTTGGTCGTGACGAGGCGTTTTACGGGGATGCCCGCATCGTTGGTGAGGCTTGTCCATTCGGGTGCGATCGAGCTCGTAAAGATGCCGCTTTCGTCCTGTGCGCCCTTCTGCGTCGTCTGCCAGTCGGCGGTACCCTTCAGACGGTACTGGATTTCGGCGGTGGCGTAATCTTCGGGCGTAACCATCGTGGTTACGACGGCCGTGTTGTTCCAGAGGTCGATCTCGCGGACACCGATCTTCACGTTGGTGGGCTGGACATGGAGCATCCACCGCTCCGTGCGGCCGTGGCAGGTGACGTCGACCAGACGAACCGTTTCGAAGCCCGTGGCGGAAAGTTCCTCGGCCGTGGGCGAGTAGGCGGTGATGTCGGCAGGCCCCAGCTTGAGGCTGGTGACCGTGACGGCCTTCAGGTCGGTGCCTTCGGCGACATAGGCCGTGGCCGTACGCGCCTGCGTGTCGATCAGTGTCGATCCGATCTGCCCGGCGACGGTGAACGACCGGGCTATGGGCTGCTCGGCCACGATCGTCCACTCGTAGTCCTGGTAGAGCGAGAGCGTGACATAGAGCGGCGCCCGCAGGTCGAACTCCCCGCTCAGCGGCTGCGAAGTCCTGATCTGGCTGATGAATTTCTCTTTGTCGGTCATCATCGGGTTGGATGTGGCGACATCGAATTCCGCCTTGTCGATGGTGACCTTGCGGATATCGGTCTTCTCGTCCAGCGTGAGCGTCACGGTACGGTTCACGAGGCTGATGCCGGTCACCGTGAACCCCTCGCCTTCGATGCTGCGGATGCTGAGTTCGATGGTGGGATACGGTAGGTCGTTCTCGATGCACGACGCTGCCAGCAGGAGCGCCGCCGCCGAAAAGAGTATGCGTAGGTATTTCATAGTTTACTGCTTTTTCTTGTCCCACAAATGTATCGTCATACCGAAGTTGATGGCCGCGATATTGAGCCGGAAACGCATGTTCGAAGCCTTGCGTGAACCGATCTTGTTGCCGTCGGCATCCTTCTGGGTGATGCTCGTATACTGTATGCCGCCCAGCCCGAACGAAATCGTCGCACAGACGTTGGGGAAGATGTATACGGCAGCTCCCGGGTTGAACGCCAGCTTTACCTGCGTTTTGTCGTTGTAGGTGCGGTTGGGTGCGCCTCCTTCGTTATGATCCGGGTCGTATGCGAAGCTCGAATGTCCCGTCGAGAGCGCCAGCTCGAACTCGGCGAAGAGTCCGAAGCGTCCTTTGGGGTCGAGCCCCGCATAAGAACGGTGGAAAATGCCGAATGAGTATTCGTCGCTCGAAAGATCGACGTAGGGGAGCTGCCCCGAGAGGTCGTTGCCCTCGCCCGCATCGAAATAGGTGTTGTCGAGCGTGCCGCCCATGTGGCTGTATCCGAAACGGATGCCGATGCAGTTGTTATCGCGGTAGAAATAACCGACGAAGGGTTTTACCGTTGCGATCGTGGCATCCGCATCGATGTTGTCGAAGATGAGCATGAGGTCGGTGTCGTCGCTCGAAACCGTACCGTAGGAGGCCGTAAGACCCATCATCACTTCGCCCTTGTAGGCGAATTTGAGTTTGTTGATCTCGCGGTCGATGCGGCGGCGCGTGGGCAGGAAACGCTCCACCTGGGGACGCTTGTGCTTTTCGGCCGGCATGGCTGCGGGCATCGGCGCCGAGGGTGCCGCCGGGGCGCCGAGGGTGCCCGCTGCGGCTGCGGTGCCCGTTTCTGCGGCGAGTCCCGAAGCTGTTTCCGCCGTGGCTTCGGTGCCCGTTCCGGGGGTGTCCGAAGTTTCCGGGGGCACGGTGTCCTCGTTGCCGGAGGGGGTTTCTTCGACTGCGGCCGTAGCGGCCCGCTGCACTGCGGGGAGGGCTTGTTCCGTCTCCGCTGCGGCGCCGAGCGTGATGAATACCGATAAAATGGAAAGTATGATTCGTTTCATGTGCGTGCCGTGTTTAGAGATAGAATGCCATGCCGAGCCCTATCGAGAAGATATTGACTTTGAAGTTCATCATGCTGGCGTCGCGCTTGCCGACCGTCACCTGGTTGTGTACCTGCTTGGTGTGGCTGTAACTGATGCCCATCACGCCGACGTTGACCTCGACGGCCATGTTGTTCGTGGCGAAGGCGATGATACCCGGCGAGATGCCCAGCGAGAAGGTATAGCCCGTCTGGTAGGTGCCCTTCACCGGGGAGTCCTTGGCAAAGCGTGCCTGCGTACCGCCGCCCGAGAGCTGCATCTCGTTGAAGAGCGCGAAACGCTTGTTGCGGCCCAGCGGGATGTACTGGCGCCAGATCATGGCCACCGAATAGCTCTGTTGCAGCGAATAGCAGTCGTTCAGTTCGAAATTCAGGTCGGAGTCCTCGCCGCCCAAGTTGAGGTCGGCCTTGTCCAGCTTGAGCAGCGAGCGCGAATAGATGAAACGGCCTCCGAGTGCCATGTTGTCGCGGAAGGCATAGGCGATCATCGGGCTGACCTTGAACGTGTAGCCCTTCGATTCGATGCCCTCGATGACCAGGAACCTGTACGTATCGTTCGAGTGGGTCGAGTAGGAGGCCGTTCCTCCGAAGATCCATTGCCCGCGCGGGACGAAGAGGTTGTGTTTTTCGGTAAGGCCGCGCTGGCGCCGCATTTCGTTGACGGTCTGAGGACGTTCCTCGTGCTGCATGCAGCTCGTGCTGTCGGCCTGCGGGGCGAGGGACGCCGCGGCGTTCGTCTGTTGTGCACGGCTCTCCGGCGCCGTGCCTGCCAGGAGCAGGAGTGCCAGGAGCGTACTGGTGGTTATCTTGCGCATTGTTGTGCGTTTACGTTTAATCGTTAATATACCCATTCGAAATCGTCGACGTACATCACGTTTTTCGAGCAACCGGTGAAATAATCGCCGTAAGCGTTGCAGGCACATGAGATCACGAGCGAATACTTCCCTTCGGCAGGGCGCGTCTCGTGGTCGTACCATACGATGTCTAATTCGGCGTCCTGCATATCCTCGCCATCCGTCGATTGCGTGATCCAGAGCGATCCGTATCCCAGGATTTTGCCTTCCGATACGTTGTCGATGCCTTTTTCCGGATCCCATGCACCTTTGGTGGTCGTCATGCCGGATACGACCTCATGCGGGGCGTTCCAGTCGACGATCGCGACGAAAATACGAGCCATGTCCGGATCGCCCTTTTTGATATAGGGACAAATATCGCCCGAGGTGCGTACTTTGTCGACCGTGCCGACGTGGGCATGGTATTTTACCTTCATTGCCGAAGGACGTGCCGTAAATGCGTATGTTTGTCCGAACTGGACGGTGCCTGTGAAACTTTTATAGGCGAATTCTCCTGTGAACAGGTTGCCTGCGGCCAATACCAGCATATTGGTGCTGGTTAGTTTTGCAGCCGGTGCAGACTTCCCGAATTTCACGTCGGTAGAGGTGCAGAGCGTTTTTGTCATGGTATTGTTGCCGCTGCTCCAGAACGATTCTCCCGCGGCGTTGGGAAAAGCGAAGCCTCCGGTCATGCTCCAGCCCGACATGTCGCCGTTGGGGATTGGCTGTACCTCTCCGGCCGTAAATGTTCCGGTAGTTTCCGTGCCGTTGATAATGGCTCTGAAGTCGTAGCTGTGTGTCGCGATGATTCCCGTGCCGGCGGCCTGCGTATATACGGTTTGCTCTTTTACGGTTTGCGGAACCCACTGGGGCGCATAGGTCGCCGTGATGAAATCGTCGCCCTGCGACGTCCCTGCCATCGGCTGCCACTCGCCGCCGCTGCTGCGCAGGCCGAATTGCACGGTGGTGCCGGGCGTGAAAGAAACCACGCGCAGCGTGACCGTATTGGCCCACAGGTCGTAGTCGTCCGCCGTTACGGGAACCAGCCCCTCCAGGCGGTAGGTCGTAGCGACCTCCGAGGAACCGCCGTTGGCGTCCTCGATGCGGAGCGTCACTTTCTGGTCGCCGGCCTGGCACGAAGCGAAGAACGCATCGGAGAGCGTCAGCCGGACGTTGTATTTGTCGACCGGTTCGAGGGAGATGCCCTCGGTCGTGCCGTTGAGCGCGTCGTAGCTCTTGTCGCCTACCGAAACCGTGAACCGGGTCAGTTCCGAGAAGGCCAGGATCCGGTATTTCTTCTCCCCGGAAACGTATTTCTGGATTTCGGCGATGTCGAACCCTTCGCTGATGACGGCCGGATCGGGGCTGAAGATGATTTCGTCGTCCTTGTCGTCGGTACCGGGGTCGACGCTGATCAGCACACAGTCGATATAACCGGGCAGATCGGGCGAATATTTGAACGTGAGGGTATACTTGCCGCCGGCTTTGACATTGGGGATGTAATCTTCCATTTCCACGTTCTTACCCTCGACATGCGTTCCGCGGAAGAGCCAGGCCAACGACGTCATGCCTGCGGGCAGGGTGTAATAACCCGTCCCTTCGGCCGTGAACCTGAGCGCCGGGACGCTGCCCGCTTCGGCGGCTTGCTCGTCGACCTTTTCCCCGCCGGCGATCCATACGGAATAGCCGGGGGCGAGGTTCTGGAGGATCGAATCGTCGAATTTCACCTCTACGACGGTGTTCACGATTTGGCAGACGACCGCAACGTTTGTGGTTTCGCCGGGTTTGACGGTGAACGTCTCCTCGCCCTTGTATAACCGTTTCGTGAAATCGGCGGGGGCTTCCTCTCCGGCTTCGACCGCTACGCGGTAGGTGCCGGCCAACAGTTCCAACCGTTCGGGACAGGCCTCTTTCGAGGTGTATTTGCGCAGCAGGCCGCCCTCGTCGTTGTAGATGTAGACGGTCTGGTGCTGCAACGGGTCGTATTCGCCGGTGTCGGCTGTCTGCCGGGTCGAGACCGTCATCGCCATGACGCCCGTGCGATTGTCGCTGCCCGCGGCGGAGTCGTCTTTCGAGCAGGCCGCGCCGAGGAGCACCGCGAGCAGTACGGCAAAATATGAGATATATCGTTTCATTATCGGTCGGCTTTAGTGGACGATGAGTTTGACAGTCTTGTGTGTCAGTACATTATCGTTGTCCGTCACGTCGAGGACGAAATTATGCTCGCCCGGGATTTTCAGCAGTATCTCGACGAATTTGGTGATCGAGAAGGTCACCGACGTTCGGTTCTTTACCTGCTCGTTGATCGGGAACCCGAATTCGCCGTGCAGGACTTCGACCAGTTCGTCGGGGATGTCGCAGATGTCGAATTTCTCCGGCAGGTTGATCACCGGCAGCAGCGGCCTCAGCGTTTCGGAGTCGATCGTCACGAAGAACGACTTGATGCCTTTGTCGGCCTCGATGTCGATGTCGATCACCATGTCCTTCTGCACTTCGTATTGCTGGTCGATGTCGTAGCCGCGCCACGTGATCCGGGGGCCCGTCTGCCCCGAGCTTTTATCGACTGCGAGCGTCAGTACGGCTTCGGACGAGACGCCTTTTGCATCGGTCATCGTGAAGGCGAAGGTGTGCGTACCGTCGAATTCATAGAGCGCCCTGATCTGCCCTGCGATGTTGAAACTCTTGGCCGTCTGTCCTTTGAGCTCGCTACCTACGGGGTAGCCGAAGCCCTTGAGGATAATCCCTGCCGCCGAAGATGCGTCGAGGGCGCAGAGGTCGAATGTTTCGGGCAACTGGATGGCGGCCATCGACGCCAGGAACTGGCTGTTGGTGGAGCCGACGGTCACTTGCAGCGATTCGATGCCGTTGGGCGAGGAGAGGTCGAATGCGAACGGTTCGATGCAGTTCCCTTCCGCGTCGAACATGGCGTCGGTTAGCGTGAAGGGCTGCGTCATGTCGTGCCCGGGCCAGGTGAGTGCCGGGGCGTTGGGGTCTTCGAGGAGCTCTTCCCCGAGGTTTTCCGTACCGTCGACGACGAACTTGTTGTCCTGGAGGATGCTGTTGTCGACTTTGACCGAGAAGAGGATGTTGCCCTTGTCGGCGTAGCCGATTACGACCGAAACCTTGCGCCATTGCCCGGCCTTGACCCCGGTGATCTGCTTGCTGAATTTAGCGGGGACATCGGTGTCGGCGAAAGTGCCGTCGAATACGAAGTCCAGGGTGTTTTCCAGTGCCTGCGGTTTGAAATAGGCCGCCCGGGTTTCGGTTTTGGGGAAAGCCAGGCTGGTGTCGCCCAGCGATACGGTGGCCTTGCTGGTGTCGGCCAGCATATCGGCCAGCTCGGACGAATATTCCACCGAGACCTTGATGTTCTGCAGGGTGCAGACCACCTCTTCGGGCGAGGTCGTCTGTGCCTTGGTGATCGTAAAGTCGCTCGTCGCACCGTAGACGGGGTGTTCCCAGTCCGCGCCGGGCATCGTGTCTTCCGAACGGACTTCCATGCGGTAGACGCCCACCTTCAGTTCCATCGGCGTCTTGAGCTGCTCCTTCAGCTCGGCATAGGTCATTTCGAGTACCTGCGCGTTGTCGGCGTCGAGGATCTCCACGATAAAGCTGTCCACGTCGGGAGCCGTGGCGCGCGTCCCGGATGCGGTGCGTGCGGCCTGCGTCTCGTCCGACGTGTCGTCGGGACGGATTTCGGTTTCGTCGTAGACGACCGTCATCGAGAGGTTGCCGATCGACAGATAGCCGGTCATCCCGGCGGGCTCGGGGTTCGGATCCTCCTTGTACGGGGGCTCTTCGTTTACACAGCCGGTTGCGAAGAGTGCCGCAACCGCTAACATCGTAAGAAATTTGGTAAATGTTTTCATATCTTTCCCTGTTTTTATTTCTTTTCGGTATCGTCGATGGCTCCCTCGTTGACCTCGCAGTCGAGCGTCCGGGTATCAGTGTAACTGTCGCCGAGTGTGATGGTCAGCGTGGCGCTGCCCGCGTTTTTGGCATCGTAGGTGATGATGTGGCAGGTGCGCGGCGTCGTGGCGTCGAGCGTCTGGGCGGAGAAAGTCACTTCGGGGCCTTCCCCCCCCGTGCCCGTCGGGCTCTGGCGGCGTGCCGTGCCGGTCACCGTGAGCCGCGTGCCGCCCTTGACGAACACCGGTTCGTCGGCAGGGTCGCTGCCGGGCGTGAAGGCGAATTCATTGCCCGAGGTCGTCGTCACGGTGAACCTGGCATCGTGGAAATAGGCGAGGAACTGCTCCGTGGCGCGGATTACCACCTGCGAATTGGCCACCGTGGCGGTCAGGTCTGCATTTACCGTGCGCCGGGGAAGCACTTCGATCTTTTGTTCGGCATAATAGTAAGGTTTGCCGGCTCCTTCCGCATCGGGGTCGCCGTGGGCGATCGCGACGGTGTAGGCGCCCATCCGGAAGACGGTTTGGCTCTGCTCGAACTCGGTGAGCGTATCCCATTTCTGTGTGCCCGTTTCGCCCGTTACCGTGAGCGAGAAAGCCCCGGCTGCAGGTGCTTCGGGCGTGCCTGAAGCCTCGGCCGAAGCCGTGTCGATCGACGTGTCGGCCGTGCAGCTAACGGACAGGGTGCCGTACCCCGTCGTTTCCGGGGCGTTTTCCGTGGAGCATCCGGCGGCCAGCAGGCACGCCGATGCCAATAGATATATAAGTTGTTTTTTCATAGCAGTCCGGATCGTTCGGTGAAAGATGTTGTCGGGATTGTCGGTTGCCTCGTGCGCTGCCGGGAGTACGGCGGGATGTGCCTCAGCACCGCCGGTCGGATTACCGGTATGTGAAATCTCCCGAGGCGTTTGCATGAGGCCGGATGTCCGGGATTTTATGCGCATGGGTACGAGTTTTTTATTGGCAATGTGCAAAAATAGCCATGCGGCGCGTATCTTGGAAATAAATTCAACGAACGTGCGGTTTTTCATCACGAACACCCTGTCCGGCGAGCATGCCCGTATCTCGTTTTCGCCTTTCACAACACTCGATGCACCCGATGGCCGGCTGTGTCGCTTGTCCGTCGGTTGCGCGACGGCCTGCCGTGGCAGTCCCTCCCCGCAAGAAAAAACCTCCCTGCAATCGCAGGGAGGTCGGGGATAAAGGCCTCTGGCCTTCCGGATATTCCGGCGGGTTAGTATACCCACTGGAAATCTTTGACTGAAAGGGTATTTACGGTTCCATTCAGATAGTCGCCATAACGGCTTGTTGAACAGGATATGATAATCGTGTATTTCCCATTCGGTGCCGGGGCATTTTTGTCATAGTAAGTAAGAGGAATGCTCAATAATTGATCCGCACTCTTATCCTCTTCGAGATAGACAACGCCGTATGCAATTAACCCTGTTTTTTCGGTTTCACTCAATCCGTCCAGTGTTTCAGGGTTCCATACTCCGCTCGGTGATGCATTGTTTCCTGATGTTACATTGTGCCTTGCATCCCAATTGACAATGCATACCATAATGCTTGCCTGGTCATGTCCTGACGTAAGTTCATTGGCATGACTCCACTTTGTATAAAAGTCGGAACCGAAAGAGGTTTTGTATGTCAATTCGAGTGCGGTAGGTCGGGCTGTGTAGGTGTATGGCTGCCCGAACCCGACTGTCCCGTAAGAACTCGCGCCTAAAACTCCAGATTTGGTGAATGTAAATGTCCCTGTAAACAAGTTGCCAGGAGCCAGAACCTTTATGATATTCGCGATGTTCACTCCCGAGGCCGTCATTACCGTATAGGGAGTAGCGAAAGAGCAGAGAGTTTTAGTTCCATTGGTCATTATATTATTGCCGCTTCCCCAGAATGTTGCATTCGTATTATCTGTAGTGTAGCATGAGCTTCCCGCAAGGGTCGGTATTGTGTCTCCTGACTTTTTTGGGAATTCTCCCGATATTACCTGCTGGGTATTTTGGGCATCCGTGTATATAAGTTGGTATTCATAGTCGTTTCCGGCAAAAACACCTGTCGTATTGTCAACCGTATAGGTCATCTTGCCCGATGCATTGGCTGTTCCCTCAGACCATACAGGTTCAATCGTCCAAATGCCATTTCCACTGTCCGAAGCATCTTTCCAATCCGTTGTGCCTTTTATGCGGTACTGCACTTTGACGTTGGTCGCATCCGACGGGACATCGGTCACAGTAAACGTCGCCGTATTAGTCCATAAGTCAGCGTCGTTATTGTATGTAATTGTAATGGGTGCCGCCGGAATTTGGAACGTCAGTTTTTGTACGGTTTCCTGCCCGGCCAAATCTGTAACATGGACTTCAAAGATATGCTTACTACCAGCTTCAGCTCCTAATTTCACCAGCGGTACAAGGTTGGTAATATTAAAAATTGTAGATTTTTTGTACTGAATCTCTGATGTGCAGGCCAGCCCAAGCCCTTCGAACGGGATTGCTCCTAAAATAGACGTTTCGTTGAAAAGGTCAAGGGTCGTAATGCCCATTTCATTGTTGAGATAATCGGACGTGATATCTACCGAAAGGCCGGCAATTCCTCCCGGGACATTGATTGCTATGGCCGCCGAATAATTGAGCTCCATATCATTACCCTTTTCGGTGGTAATGTCATGCACTTGGTCGATTGTTTTCCCGTCTTCCCCGGGCCATACGAGCGACGGGGGCGCGATGGAGGCGAACTGCAGGTCGGCGACCGCTTTCTTATAGAGCGTTCCGGCTTTGAAGGCTTCGGTGCGGTTGACCGTGACCGTGGCCATCTGGTTGTCGGAGTCGATTACGTCGAGCGTCAGCGTGGGGTAGAGCTCGGCCGGGACGTTGAAGAAGGCTTCGACGTGGTCGCCGCCCGCCGCATCGGGCGTGTATTGCAGTGCGATGACGTTCGACTGGTCGGTTGTGCTGAGGCTGGCAACTGTCTCGGCACCCCCGTTTTCGAGGCCGAAATCGAGGCTCGAAGCCGAAAGCTTCTGGGTTTCCCCGCCGGCGGTCAGCAGCAGGTATTTCACCTTGTCGGCCGGCGTGGCGATGGAGAAATTGAGGATCGACGTAAGGCGGTGCAGCGTGAAGGTGACGTCTTTGCCGTCGGCCTTGCCCGCCTCGTCGTCAGCGGTGTATGCCCTGGGGGTGGCGACCAGCGCGTCGTAGGCGCTGTTGAAATCGTTGCCCGCCTGCGTACGCAGGTTCCCGAACGGGAGTTTGGCCGTGGTGCCGGAGACCTGCGCGTGGGGGAAGAAGGCATAGTAATTGCCGCCGCCCGCTGCGAAATCGTTGAGCGAACCTTCGAATGCGGCCGAGGTTGTGTTGTAGTCGAATTTGGCAGCCGTGGCCGGTGCCGTGCCGCCGGTTTTGACAGGCAGGATGCCCAGGGCGTCGCCGGCTTCCCATTCGGCCGTGAAGGCACTTTCGCCGACATGGATGTTGGCGCGGGTGCCGTCGTTTTCGGCGACATTGGCATAGACTTTAATAAGCGAACCGTTGCTGGTTTCCGGAGTGGCATTCGCCTCGTCGAACTTGTTGCAGCCGGCCAGCGATACGAGGGCGGCTGCACAGAAGAGCGGTTTAAGAATTTTTTTCATGGCGCTGCGGTGTTAGGCTTCGTCGGATTCGCTCATGAAGCTGTCGTCATAGGACATCGGACTAACAGGCCCGCTTGGATTTGATGTGGCAAACCCCTTTTCAGTCGTAATCTCGATTACTTCGATGGTAGGGACAGAGTACTTCCCCCCCCCTTGTTTGGCTAATTCAATTCCCATGATATGCAATAGTTTAAAGTTACGTAACAAAAGTAGATTCGCGTAGCCGTAAATGAAAATAAATTCAATGAACCGGAGGATTTTTCCAATGAATCAGCCGATTTGAGGGATGGCGGCCGGATTGAAATGATAAGATGAAAAACGTAAAAGTATGTACGGTGGACAAAAAAGGCCATCCGGGAAATCCGGATGGCCTTGTGACGAGGGTGCCCCTGTCTGTTATTTCACGTATTTGTCGAGCCAACCGAAGAATTCGCGGTTCCAGACGAGCGAGTTCTGGGGTCTGAAGACCTGGTGTGCCTCGTTTTCGAATTCCACCAGCCGCGCCGGGATGCCGCGCACGCGGGCGGCCGTGAAGGCTTCGAGCGACTGCGTGTAGGGGATCCGGAAATCGTATTCACCCGTGAAGATCAGGATCGGCGTATCCCATTTGTCGACGAATTTGTGCGGCGAATTGGCGTAGGAGCGCTGTGCGACCTGGTTCGACCGATCCCAATAGGGGCCTCCGTAGTCGTTGTTGATGAAGAACAGTTCTTCGGTCTCACCGTACATCGACTCGAAGTTGAAGATGCCGCAGTGGGCGATGAACGCCTTGAAACGCTTTTCGTGGCAGCCGGCCAGGAAGAATACCGAGTAGCCGCCGTACGATGCCCCGACGCAGCCCATGCGGGTTTCGTCGGCCCACGGCTCCCCGGCCACGTCGTCGATGGCCGAGAGGTAGTCGCAGATGTTCTGCCCTGCGTAGTCGCCCGATATCTGGTCGAGCCACTCCTGCCCGAACGAGGGCAGGCCGCGGCGGTTGGGCGCCACGACGACGTAGCCCTGTGCGGCCATCAGCTGGAAATTCCAGCGGTAGCTCCAGAACTGCGACACGACGCTTTGCGGGCCGCCCTGGCAGTAAAGCAGGGTGGGGTACTTCTTGGCCGGGTCGAAATCGGGCGGCAGGATCACCCACGTCAGCATCTGCTTGCCGTCGGTGGTCTTGACCCAGCGTTTCTGCACCTCGCCCATCCTGATATTGTCGTAGACCGATTTGTTGATGGCCGAGATTTGCGCCAAAGAGCCGTCCTCCGGATTTATCTCGAAGAACTCCGTGGCCATCGAGATCGTGCACATCTCGGCGGCGATCCGCTCCCCGGCCATCGTGAAGGCGTTGATGTCGTGGTCGCCGCGGGTGATGACCTCCACCTCGCCGACCGACGGCGCGACGCGGCAGATCTGGTGCGTCGCCTCGATCGGGGCGATGAAATAGATCAGGTCGTTACCGCTCCAGACGACGTTCTGGGCGTTGTAGTCGAAGTCGGCGGTGAGGTCCTGCATTTCGGCGGTATGGCAGTCGTAGACGAACAGGCGGGCCTTGTCCGACTCGTTGCCTGCGCGGCGCTGCGAGAGGAAGGCGATCTTCGAATCATCGGGCGACCAGACGGGATATTTGTCGTAGCCGACCATGACCACCTGATCGTTGACGGGTTTGCCGGTATTGAAGTTGGTGGGCTTGCAGATGTTTTGCGTCGCGCCGCTTTCGAGGTCGTAGACGAAGATGTCCGAATCGGTCGACACGGCGTAGGCGGTGCCCGTCAGCGGTTTGCAGGTGTAGGCCAGCATCGTCCCGGCGTTGTTCCAGGCGATCTCGGCCATGTCGAAATAGGGCGCCAGCGGGGCGTCCCACTGCGCGTCGGGCATGATGTCCCTGCCGCCCGTCACGACTCCCTTGCCCAGCTCGCCGACGAAGATGTGGCGGTATTCGCCCTCGTCCCAGTAGTCCCAGTGGCGGGCCATCAGGTCGTCGTAGATGCGGGCTTTCGACTTGTCCATGTCCTTGTAGATGTCCGACGAACGGCGGTCGGCCGTCCGCACGGTCTGCACCCACCAGATGTGCTTTCCGTCGGGGCTTACGCCGAAGCCCTCCACGTCGGGAACGCCCTCGCCGTCGCCGCTGCCCGTGATCTGCGTCGCGTCGCCGCCCGAGGCGTTCATCCGCCACACCTGCATCGAACCGCCGCGGTCCGAGAGGAAATAGATGTGCCGTCCGTCGGCGCTCCACTTCGGCGAGAGGCTGTTCGACGTGAAGTCCGTCAGGCATGTCACGGTCTTCGAGTCCATGTCCTCGACCCGGATCGTCGTCACGCCGCGGTTCTCGGCCATGTTGTAGTCGGTCTGCTGGTAGAGGAGCGTCCGGCCGTCGGGCGAGAGCGACGAGCCGCCCGCGCGGCTCATCTTCCACATCACCTCGGGGGTGAGGCGTCCGGCGGCGATCTCTTCGGCCGTCAGCGCATTGTCGATCTTCAGAGGCTCGGGACGCTTGTCGCATCCGCCGAGGCCCATAGCTGCAATAGCCGTCATCAGGAGAATTTTTTTCATTTTTTGAGGTTTCTTACGTATATTTGTTCACAAATTTCCGATGAAAAGATGAACCGTACCGTTTATTTCGCCGACAGGGCCGTGGCGTTCACGGCCGAAGCTCCCGGCGGGGCGTGGTATGCCGTTGCGGCCGAAGCCTGCGGCGGCATATCACGGGCCAAGATACTGAATTTTCTCGAATCGCACAACTCCGTGGCCGTCGTTTCGGACGATCCCGACAGGGCTTTCGCGGCCTTTGCGGCGGAGTTCACGCCGGTCGAGGCGGCGGGCGGCGTGGTGGTGAACGACTGCGGCGAGTGGCTGATGATCCACCGCAACGGCCGCTGGGACCTGCCCAAAGGGCATCTGGAGTGCGGGGAGCGCATCGAGGAGTGCGCTGCGCGTGAGGTCGAAGAGGAGACGGGCGTGGCGGCTCGGGTCGTGCGGCCGCTGTGCGAGACGCTGCACGCCTACTATTTTCCGAAAACTGCGCGCTGGGAACTGAAACGGACCCATTGGTACGAACTGCATGCGCCCGGGTGCGCCGGTCTGACGCCCCAGACCGAGGAGGGGATCGACTCCGCGGTGTGGTGTGCGCCCCGCGAGGTGGCAGACAATCTGCGCGACGCTTTCCCGACGATCCGCTGCGTGGCGG
>OCHD01000463.1_pt1 | contig 38429 bp, 56 predicted proteins | sample 1538481 | NCBI WGS metagenome assembly OCHD01 (sample SAMN04571699, study PRJEB22368) | human gut metagenome | biome: human gut; material: stool | host: Homo sapiens | place: Luxembourg | collected 2012-09-07
CAGCAGCACCAGCACCGGCACCAGCAGCTGGATGCCGTAAGCACACAGCGCCCCCAGCGCGGCCGCCAGCGCGGCCTTGATCGTGTTTTCTTTCATGTAAAATCTCCTTTCCTGCCGCTCTGGGCGGCGTGATTACTGCGTGAATGCCTTGGCCGACAGATTGCCGCTGTTGTCCACGGCGATGGTGTACAGGGTGCCGTCGGGGGCCTGCACAAATACGTTGGCCATGTTCTGCTTGACCTCATCACCGAACTGCATGGGGGTACCTACCCACACCTGCTTATAGGTGATTTCCTGATTCTTGGTAATGATAGCCCCGGCGGCATCACCGTTGCCCACGATACGAATGAACGCCACACTGAGATCGTTAATGGTAATACTAAAGCCCTTGCCGTCGCTGTCGAATACTGCATCGTAGGAGGTCCCGGAGGTGGCTTTGTATGTCACAGCGCCAGTAGAATCCTTCATGGCGTTGTACTGCACGGCAATGGGCCAGATGGAGCCGCCGCCGCTCTCAAAGGTGCCATCCGGGCAGCGCACCCGGATCACGTCCCCGGCCTTGCACCCGATGTAACCGCTTGTCCACATGGTGTAGGTCCGCACGTCCGTGCTTTCTCCGCCGGAGCCATTGAGTCTAGTGTTGGGCTTAAAATCTGGGTCAGCCGTATTTAATGCATTCGTAAAATTCGGCTGCTGCTGGTATTCGCCCTCGGCGGCCTGGACGAACGAGGTATCCGCCGGGGTGATGGGCGCGGCGACAGGCTGCCACCATCCGGAGCCGGTCCACCACTTGGGCTTGCCCAGGCTGCTGTCCCAGACGGACATGCCCGGGTAATACTTATCCGCGTCCAGCGTTCCGCCCTGACCGGGCAGGGCAACGGTATCCGCCAGATACTGCCGGTTTCCGCTGGCATAGCCATCGTAGGGCACCAGCCCGGAAGGGGTAGGATAGAAGTAGCCGTTCAAGCCGTCCGTGGCCAGAAAGATTTTACTGTCCGCGCTGGGGATCGTGGCCAGCAGGTCGGGCAGCTGCCCGGTACGACCGGCGGACCGGATGATGGAAAACCCGATCAGCGACAGCGCAATCTGCGCGGTGGGACCGGTTACGTCCACAAGCGCTGTGTTGGTGTAGGTGTCGGCGCTGCGCTCGTAGAGCTGGAGCCCGCACACGGTGACCGCTGCGCGGTTGGCCATCATGATGGGCACGCCTGCCGTCTGCCGCCAGCCGTAAAAGCCGTTAATGGTGAGATTGCTGTCCACCCCGGCGGAGACATACACCGCCGCGTCCTTGGACTCGGCCCCGCACCCGTTGAGCACCACGCCGTTGCCGGTGATGCTGAAAATCGTCCCTGTGCCGCCGTCGCAGCACACCTGCGACAGGGTGCTGTAGGCGGACTGGATGATATACGGGTTGGCCGCGCCGCTGCAATAGACCCGTTCCAGGACGGTACTGGTGCCGTAGTCGATGTGGACGGCATTAGAGGCGCACACAAGATACAGGTCCGCCAGCCGGTTGAAAAAGCTGTGCAGGCGAATGCCGTGGCTTCCGGTGCGGATATTGCAGTGCTCAATGGTGCAGCGGCTGCGGTCGCCGTAGATGGCCCAGTGCTCCGCCCCCGTGGAGGCGTTTTTGATGGACAGATTCCGGAGCACCGGCCCGCTGCCCTTTTCCGCGCCGTCCGTGCGGCCCAGGATGATAGCGGCGTCAATGGCTCCCCAGCCGCCGGACCAGCTGTCCACTGTGGGCATGGTTTTGGCGGCGTTACCGGTTTTCTTGATGATGGCGGTGGACGGATTCTCGCCGATCAGCGCCGGACTGCGGCCCTCCCACCATTTGACGCCGTCGATGGTGGTCACCGCATCGCTGTAGGTCTGAATGACCAGCGGCGCGGTAATGATGTAGGTGCCCGCCGGGACATACACGGCCATGGCCAGCGTCGATGCAGCCCTGTCGATGGCCGCCTGAATGGCCGCCGTGTCATCCGTGCTGCCGTCACCCTTGGCCCCGAAGTCCCGGACGTTGACGGTGTAATCGGCGTGCATATCGGCCTTTAGTTCCTCGGGGGAGCGCCAGTATACTTTGCCGGTTGCGCCAAATACCGGGATTTTCTCGGGGGTTGCTTCCAGGTGGGAGGGGGTTGCGTCCACCTCCTCCGCCACCCGGATGATCTCATCCTGGATAGCATTCAGCTGAGCGGCATCGATGACCGTCTGATTGTCCACATAAGTTACCTTGGTGAGGGCCATTACGTCGCCTCCTCAAAATATGTCGCATCATCCCAGCTCTCCGGCACACCCGCATTCACCGCCATTTTCAGCGTCACGCCGTCCGTGGTGTAGTAGTGCCCAAGCCGTACCGCCAAGCCGATTACCCAGTAGCGGGGATTATTCTGTGTACCCAGTGCCGTCGGGTCCTCTACAAGCTCCCACGCGAATCCGCTGGACGGCGTGTATATGGGCTGACACTTATAGCCCAGCTTCGGCTCACTGTCCGGCATCGGCTCCTCCGGGATTGCCGCAAGCATCAGTTCAAGCTTCTTTTCAGTTGTCAGCTCCGGCACGGTGTCCGGCTGGTTCTGCTGCATTTCCGTGACTTCTTCGGCGGTCATGTCGCGGTAGATGCCGTTTTCGTAGATTTTCACGCCGTTACCCCCTTAGACAAAACCGCGATCCGCACTCTTGTACCCACCGGTATATGATCGCCCGATGAACTTAAATACACGCACAAGCCCGACAAAAAATCAGGGTCGCCGTCCGTGTCAAAGATCTTCTGCGTCTCCATCGCAGACGACCATGCTAAGCGCGGCAAGCCCGCCCACGCATAAGTAAGTGTGCGCGTAACTGTTTTCCAACCAGAAACAAATGCAATGTAGCGATAAGAATTATCGCCTATTTTGGGAAACGGATAAGTCCAAGCCGTACCGTTAGTTGATGTTTGCGATGCATCAGCCGGAAAAAGGATCGAGAAGACCATCCACAGCGCGTTGTACTGTGATATCGGTCGCCCGTCTTTGTCAACGGAAATTGTCAGCTTTTGCGTCTGCTCCTCCGTCGTAATGTCGACTACCTCAATCCACTGTAGGCCGCCTCCACCGCTCGGCATATCCACCGGCTCCCACGCGGTGGGCACACCGGATGCGTCAACGGCGGCAATCTTGGCGATCTGACCGACCGTCGCGCCGGTGATGTCTGCCTTTGCCCACTCCGGAACGGTAGGGTCGGTTTCCTCGATCGGGTGCTCCGCCAGGTAGTCCTCCACGGCTTTGGCGATATCCTCCGGTGAAACCGTGGACAGTTCGGTGAGTTTAGCCATGATTTGCGCATATACGTCCTCTGCTGGGGCGGCAGGGGAACCGACGGGAGTAAGCACGGAGGACAGCGCCAGAAGCCGGGCGGCCCGGCTGGTGTGCAGGTCCCCGGCACACAGGCCCACGGACACCCAGCCGGAAGCAGTCAGCACCGGCAGGGGCGCAGAATTGCCGGTGAATACCGCATCCTGATAGGTGCCGTCTGCCAGATTCACCCGCATGGTTCGGGTGCTGTAGGGTTCCCACTCGCTGTCCAGGTCCCACACCACCGTGTAATCGCTGTTGTTGCAGATAATCACGCCCTCGCCCTCGGCGCACTTGTCGCGGACTTTGATTTTGATTTCGGGCATATACTCCCTCCTTATGCCGTCCTGCGCCATGTGTACACGGCCAGGTACGGCGGCATATTGTTGTGGGCCTGGTCCCCGCAATCGGAGGACTGACCGCCGGAATACGCATTGTACTGATTGCTTGCGGCCTGATACAGCCGGATGGCGTTCACGCCCTCCGTTACGCTCTGACCGGTGTATTTCAGAGTGTGCGTGTGGTCCGGCAGCTCCGCCTTGGTCAGCGTGTGGGTTGCCTCGCCGCCTGTAGAGCCAGCCGCATGGGAGTCGCCGGCCGCCAGCAGAAACCGGTCCTTGATCTGCTCCCACGTCCCGCCGAACAGTTCCGCCGGGGAGGTGGAATCTGTGGACTGGTAGACGCTGCCAACGGGGTGAAGATAGTCCAGGAAGGCTTTCCCCAAATACCGGATAGGCCATTTGAACTCTACCACCTTTTCGTGTTCCGCCACGCCGCCGAAGCAAACACCGGGCAGGGCAAAATTCATGTTCATGGGCACCGAAACGGTGGGGATGGTGATCTCCCGCGTTACCGTGGTGCCCAGGGAGTCCGTAGCTTTGACCTGTACAACGATGGTCGTGTCCGTACCAAAGGCAACCAGATACACAGTCTTTGGACCGCTGGTCTGGTCGGCCATCGTGGACGCGCCGGTGATCTCCACAGATGCCTTGTTCCCGGTCAGCTGGATGGATAGCGTAAACGTCAGTTTGATATCATCGCCCATGGCGTTATCGGTCCATGTCCCGCCGGAGTAGTCGCCACGCAAAAAGGTCAAATCCTGGATTCCAGGGCCGCTGTAGGCGTTTACGGTGATATTCTGGGTAACAGATGCCGTGCGCCCTCTGCTGTCCGTGACGGTGGCTACAACGGCCATTGTGCCGCTTTCTGTAAGGACATTCGCCCCGTCCGGGCTGGCAGATTTTCCGCCGATGGACAGAGACTTGGCCTTGATGGTGCTGCCATAAGACCCAGCAGCGGAAAACGTGGCTTTTAGAGTGCTCTTGCCCTGCACCCAGCCGTATGTGGGCTGATATCCGGAGGTGTCGGACAGACTCACGGAAAGGGTGGGTTTTACCGATGCGGGGATAGATGCTGTCAGTGTGGTCGTATTGGTGCCCACCACGGCGTCCCCGTTGTAGGTGGTAATTTCCGCCGTAATGTTTACGGAGATTCCAGACGTATTCTGCGCGGCCCAATCCAAGGGCGGCGTATACGATATGGATGTGGCGCTGGATTTTGTCGCCACAGTTACCTGTGCCGCAGAGCCGCACTTGAGTTTGATGGTGTGCGTAAAAGTGCTCACGGCCCGGGTCACTGTAAGTGAACCGGCAGAACCCAGCACAAGCCCGGATGCCGACACGGATGATGCCCGGGGGATATCCGGGAGATTGACCGTGCCTGAAACCGTCAGGCTGGACGGTGTGTAGGATGATGTAAACCCACTGTGCCAGTCCGCAGAGAGCACCACAGACCCCTTGCCCATATTGTTATGGGCCACGGTGATGGACTTGCTGCCCAGCTTGTACCAGCCCATGGAATTGTACCGGTACGGGTTATACACCTTGGTGCCTTGCAGAGTGTAATAGCAACTATTGGCGTCCAGGTTGTAGCTCTCGCCGGTGCCGTCATAAATGTACAGCGTAAGGGCCAGCGTGGACTTGTTGTCCGCGATGCTCTGGGATACGCTGTAATCCAGCCGCAATTGCCAGCCGGTGGCCGATACCGGCCCATAAATGCTTGCCATCAATTCACCCCCACGAAGGACACGGACCCGTTAGGCTGTACGACAATGCCCATAGGACCCAGACGGAACTTGCTCAGTTCCACCAGCTCAAAGCTGTTGTTGTTCCAGTACGCCAGAAGGGTCCCGGAAGTGTCGTAGAATCCGATTTTGTCGTTGTACTCCTTCAGCACGATTTCCGATGCAGAGGAGCCAATACGCAGCACCGGATGGCCGTCATCGTCGATACTGGCGTCGATGAAGTCCGAAAGCGTCTGGCCGTTGACGGTGACTCTTTCTGCGGACATTTGTCCGGCGGTGATGACATTTGCGTTGATCTCACCGTCCATGGTCAAGGCAACGCCGGAAATGGTATTTCCGCCGTCCTTGGAGAATCCCAGCCCGCCTGTGGACATAATCCACATCCGCGTATTGGGCGTAATGGCGGGCGTATCTCGCAGGGTCCAGCCGATTGGAAAGCCCTGTTCGTCCAGAGTCAGTTCATAATACCCGCCCTTTGCCCCGATGATCTTCTGTGTGGCGTTCTGCATGGCCTTGGTAAGGCCCTCATAAGCCCGCTTAATGCGCTGTTCCGTAGGGCTTTCCATGGCGTAATCCGCGTCCTGTGGGGCGTAACTGTGCATGGTGCAGGACAGGCCACCGTACAGGTGAATTTCCTGCTCCATAACACACACGTCCAGCCACTCGCCGGTATCGCCCTCCACCCGGATAACGTCTCCCACCTCAACAGACGGGTCGCAGCGCCATTTCACGTCGCAGGGCTGAAAAGATATCTCTAACTCCGGCTGAATCAGGTCTGCAACGGCCTGGTTCATGTACGGATTTGTGGCCGTGATGCCCAAGCCGGTGCCGGACGTAATGGGTTCATCTTCCGTTCCGGTGGTGAGACTGGATACCGTGTACAGGCCGTCTGCCGTGCGGGTCAGGCCGGACATGTACTGCTGCTCCCGGCTGACCTGGAAAGTGGTTTTTGCATACCACTTGAACACCAGATTGCCGTCCCGGTCGAAGTGCGCGGACTGCCCGCACAGTCCAGCCAGCCACCCCAGCTGCTGTCGGATGGTCCCCTCAAACACAGACTCGATTGTCATGTCCGGGAAAGTCACCGTTGGGGGAGTCAGGCCGCTTTGCGCACACAAGTCCGTCAGCATAGCGTCTGGCGTGGCGGGGAACTCAATTTGCGGGGTGTACTGCTCCGTCAAGGATGCCATCTGGTCATAGCCGGTGATTTCCCAGCCATACACCAAATTTTCCACGCCGTCTGCGGGGATATAGTATCGGCCCAGGGGGACATATTCCACCCCAGACGCTGCGGTGCTTACACCGGCGATTGCCTTACCGGCCACAGCTTGACCGGCAATGGCTGTCGTGCCTGTATCACCACCAGGAACGTAGATGCCGATATACGGCACAAAGTACCCGCCGGACAATTGCAACGGCTCGTCTGGCTTAAAAATGCGGATTTTGCACCGCCCGGAACAGGCAGAGCCGACGGAGATTCCGTCCGAGGAGTCAAACGCCGGTGTTGCGGTGATCTCCTGCACATAGTCCCCGTCCAGCTCCGTCTGGCCGTTAAATATGACTTTGCCTTTGATTTCCCGGCCATAATCTGCAAATGCGGTGTGAAACGCGGTTGATACCCTGTACATCGCCTCACCTCTCCACAAAATTCATGGACAGCCCGCCCCACAGCCATTTCCCATCGGTTTCGGGCCGCATGATTGGCGATGACCGGTCGCCTACGTAGCACGTCATAGTGCGGTCGGTGCCGGTCATCGCATCGGGGTATGTAAGGCTGAAAAAAACATCGTCCACGGCTTGCAAAATCTTGGCCATTTCAGCAGAGACGAGTGGCCGCCAGGAGCATTCCAGCTTGCGCTTCACGGCCACGCGGTCGCGGAACATATCGCCGTTCTGGTTTCTGCCGGTCCCATCTGCGTCTAGGTCGGAAATGTTCCATTTCAGTTCATCCGGGGCCGGGAGAGATACCACAGCCCCGGATTTCTTTGTTACCTTAAGTACTTCCATGCGTCACCTCACGTCAGCAGCGGGCTTTTGCCGTTCATGCGCACCTGGGAGTTGTTTTCCCGCACCATCTGCCGGAACATCTCCTTGCCGTCCATTTGGACAATGATGGTAATGGGCCGGTCGCTGCCTTGCCCTAGCACCTCCGCAACGGCCTGTTTGATGGTGTCCAGGGGGGCCTCAATGTTGGTGCCGTGCTTCTGGTCGCCCAGTACGGCCAAAAATTCCCGGTTTGCTGGGATCACCGCGCCCTGGGCCAGGCGAGGAATGTGGACATTTCCCCAATTGACCCGCCCAATGTTCACGCCAGGAATCTTGTTTAAGATGCCCGTGATGCCATTCACCATATCGCTTACGCCGCCCAGCACCCAGTTGATGCCCCGTTCAATACCCGAGATCAAGCCGTTCATAATGGTTTTCCCGAGGTTCAGCCACCAAGCCGCAGTGAATACGGGAGCGATATAGGAGTTCCAGAATTCTTTGATTTTTTGCCAAACGTTCTTGATTTTGTCCCGGATGAAATCCCAATTTGGTGCAATGGCCGCCGCCAAACTAACGCCACCGGCAAGCAACATCCCAATGCCCAAGGGTATTCCTACGCCCGAAAAAATAAGCATAAGCCCGAGGACAACAAGAAAACCGCCGATCATAGCAAGAGTTTTGCCAAGAGGGCCACGAAGCGCCTGTGTAATGCTATCCCAATTGGGCGCAATTACGGAAAACGCAAACATGGCGCTTCCGGCAACGATCATGCCAATGCCCACAGCCATCATACCGGGCACCATTGCCAGCAAAAGGCCAAATACGGCAATATAGGGAGAAATTTCGCTGAATATTTTGGTAAGTGCCGATGTCAAATTTGTGCCGAGCAGCTCCCAGTTCGCGCCGACTTCGCCGACAGCAAACAACGCAATACCTGCGATAATCAAGCCAATACCAAGGGCCTGCTGCCCGGGGACAAACAGTAGCACAGCGCCAAACAGGGCAATGTAAGGGGAAATATCGATTAGCATATTTGCAAGGGCTCCCACAAGGTTGGTGCCGAGCAGATCCCAGTTTTCCGCCACTTCGCCGACAGCAAACAACGCAATTCCCGCAATCAGTAGTCCAAGGCCCCACGGTATATTGCCGGTCAACATAAGAACCACGCCGAGAATTGCAATCATCGGGCCGATAGCAATCAGAATCTTTGAAAGACCAGTTTCCACAAGCGTCTTTGCTGCTTCTCCGCCGTCGGATGCATAAACACCGTATACTGTCAACGCGCCTGCAACCATCATCGCAATGCCTACCCCAACATGGCCGGAAAAAGTAAGGATTGCTCCAATTGCAAGCAGCGCAATGCCTGTCATTAGGGCCATTACGGCATTTACGCCGCTCCCAATATCACTATCAAAATTAACTGCATTCCCTCCGCTTTCGCTCCCGCCTCCTGCGTCGTTGCCGCTTATTGTGTTAAGCTCGTCAAACGGTGCCAAATACTTGCTTGCTTTTTTCGCTGCGCTCCCTACACCCTCGATGGCGTTTTGTTGATCGTTTAGGCTTTTTGCCGCTTTTTTCGAGGCGCTATAAGTTGAGCCAAAAAGCAAGGACAACAGACGAGACGCGCCGGTCAGTGTATATGTGATGATTTTTGCCAGGGCCGTAAAGACGGGGATCGCTATATTGACAATCGGTTGCGCTAGGGTGCGTAGCTCGCCTTTTAGTCGAGCAACTGCATTCATAGCATCATCATTCGTCTGTATGGCAGACCACATATATTGCTTAATTTCCCGCAGCGCGGCGGTAATAATTGTGAATATAAATACCCGCTTAGCAAGGCCCTTAATGCGCCCGACAAGTTTGTTGAAACTTTTTTCTGCTTTTTCAGCTGCAGGAGATAACGCCTTTGTTGTCGGGGCAAGTGCCTGGGCGGATTTTTGCGCCCCTGCAACTTGTTTTTGTAAATCTGCGGCTTTTTCTTTTGCCGCATTTAATCTGCGTTCGGTTTCTCTGATTTTTTCGTTTGCTTTATCTAATTTATCTGCAGCAGCGTCAAATTCTTTTTGTAAAGCAGATACATTTTTTTCTTGTCCGAGAATAGAATCGGATGTAAAAAACTCTTGTCCGCTTTTCATGTATTCCAATTTTGCTTTTGCTACATCTAACTGTGCGCCGAGTTGCGCAGATTGGTTTACAATCTCCGTTTTCCCCGTGTTTTGCTCTTTTAACTTTTCAGATATTCTTTCTATTTTCTGAGTAATGGAATTGAGTTCTTTTTGCGCCTGCTTGTCGTCAACATTTACTTCCACCACGACAGACCCATCCGACATTAAATCACCTACTTGCTTTTGAATTTTTGATATGGTATATTATTGATACCAAAATTTAAGGGAGGGAGTTTTATGGATACCAAGTACCTGTTCTTGGTAATTATTATTGTTGCTATTTGCAGACTGGCTTTTGTTTCAGCGAATAATGCCAAATTAAAAAAGCGGTACGGTGACGGCGAGTTGCTTCTTGTCGACAAGTTCCAGTTTATAGGAGGTCTGGACCTGCCGCAGAATGTCATGTGCAAGCTAACCTGTTTGCGCTCTCGCATTATCATGCAGGCAAACGGTCAGGAGTTTAATCTGCAAACTGATAAACTGATTGATGTGTCGATCATGACCAACACAGAAATACAGAAGCAGTATGTATCCAGTGCCGGCGGCGCCGTGGCGGGGGCAATGCTGCTCGGGCCCATCGGTGCAATTCTTGGGGGAAGTGCCAGTAAACGCAGCATAAAAACGAACACAAAGTATCTAATCTTCACATACCTGGCCGATGTCCAAACGAAATATATCCTTTTTGATGTGACGAAAAAAACGCCGCAGGCAAAAAGGCTTGTGAAGCAGTTCTCCTATCTGAAGAACAAAGACACCGTAAAAATCGACCTATAACCAACGCGCAAAAACCGCTCTCACAGGAGGGCGGTTTTTTATATCCATTGATTGATAACTTTTTCATCGCTATCCGTGTATTGCCGTTTGAAATCCACAAGATGCTTATTCTGCTTGTAAAATTCCTGATCGGATTTATCCAGCTTTTGATTTTTGGATTTCTTTTTGCGGATGCTTACCACTTGGGCAAATGTGCAATCACCTATTTCTTGGTATGCGGCTATAAATGTCCACCAGTGCAGATATTCAAGGGAGCGGATTTCCGTGCCAAGCACGCGATTTATGGGGCTTGCAATCATCGGGAAATCCTGCTGCCAATCCATGAGCTTAGGTCGCTTTTCATCCCGGCATTCTTCCTCGCCGCAATTTATAAAGGATATGCATTGCCGCACCGCGTTCTCGTATTCCGTGTATGGGATATCCTCGTAATCCGGGTAAAACATTTCCATCACTGCCTCTGCCTTATCGGCGCTGTCCAGCTCCGAATCAGAAAGCATTTCCAAAATGTCCAAAATGTCCCGGTAATCAGACCGAATGGCGTATTCCTTCCCGCCCAGCTCCACGGATTTTGGCAGGCTGTATCTCATTTGTGGTACTTCTTGGTGTACTTGCTAATGCGCGGGTTGGTAAGCTTCTGCTCCCGGGCATACGCAGTATCCATTTCGTCCACCAGCGCAAAAAGCAAATTTGCCCAAATGGGGAATCCGTTGGCCAGCGCGTAAAGATTCAGCTCACCAAAAAGCGGGGTGCAGATATCAAACCCGAATACTTCTCCGTTGATGATCTCCCGCATTTCCCGGTCCATCTTTTGGCCAATGTCAAAAATTTCCTTTTTATCGGCGTTTTTTTGCACTTCGTCCTTATAACCATCGTTCATTTTGTCGAGTTTTTCAAACGCGGAAAAAAGCCGACGAGAAAGCCCCATATCCAGCGGATTAAACGCAAATTCACATTCTTTCCCGTCGGTAGTCACAAAAGTTTTAGTGACTACGCCGGTATCAATTTTGATGATATTTTCGCTCATGGTGTCCTCCGATTTATTTGTATATTGCGTGATAATGGGGCGGGAAACCCCGCCCCTATTTTTTACTGTGCGGCAGCAAACTCGATCTTGCCGGCAGCGCCCTTCGCCACGGTCCCCAAAGTGCGGGTCCCGCCATAGGTAATCTCACTGGCGATGTTTAGTGTACCGCCGCCCTCGCCGCCGATGGAAGTAACGGCAATGGCGCAGGAATCATAACGCTCGGCAAACTTTGCATCGCCGCTGGTGGCGTAGAAGTGGCCGATCATCATGTCCTGGTTGGCCAGCGCCTGCGCATCGTGGTCTTTTACGGCCAAATTCCACATCTTCACGGCTGCTGCATCACCAGCATCCAAGGGGATGGGGTCAAAGGTCTGTGTAATAACGGGCTTTTTCATGGTTGTGAATGTGTTCCCCAGCACATCCTGCTTGCTCTCCTGGCCCCAGTCCATTTCCTCGCTGCTGTCCTCCACCCGCTTGCCGATAGCACTCCACACAGGGGACTCGGAGGAGCCCGTATTCAGGTATGCGATCAAAAGTTCGCGGTCAATGGTCTGACCTTCCGGTGTTGTAAAAGTCAAATCTGGCATTATGTATTCACCTCGTAATTCATTTTCATTAAGATTTGATGATCTTCGTCGCCGTTTTCATACACAGCGAACAAAGAAGATCGCGTAGTAGGCTCCAGGCTTACAACGCGTTTTCCGGTACCAATGTCGGGGCGCTTGCCGGTCGCCCAATCTCCGATAGCGTTTAACAGTTCTTCAGCCTTGAGCCGTTTGTCGTTGCTGTTCCCCGGCTTCACTCGGTAGATTATCTTGAACTGATACTCCGCCACATAACCGCCGGTGATATACCTCCGCACGATGTACGCCGCCTGAATGGTGGACATCGCCATAGCGGAAGTATCTGCAGAAAGAAACTCAAAGCGTATAATGTCGACTGGCAACTCCGCGTATGTGTTCAGCCACACAAGTAGCTTGCGCGATACCTGATCTTCTTCCGCCGCCGACACGGCCTTTTTAATCTTTTCCAAATTTCTTCACCGCCTTATCTGCCACCCGCACCCACTTCTCCATGTTCTGCGCTTTGGAAGCCTCAAACCAATGGCTCTGTGCTTGCGGGTGCATCGCCTTGGAAAATACAAGGTCTCGGTTTGTCAAAACCTTCGTCCCGCCCTTTGGCGCAAAGGTGCTGCCGGTTTGCGGATCAACCATGACTTTGCCGTAGTACAAAAACCGCGCATAAGGCCCGGGGTAAATAATTTTGTTGCCGTCTAACCTCGTGCGTATTGTTAAAGATCCTGTAAGTGCAGGGACAAACGGCGCGGTGTCTTTTATGACCTGCTGCCCCACAATGCTTTCAGCGCGGGTGCAGCTCTCAGCCAGTTTGTCCTTGATGGCCTCCATGCCGCCAAAATGCATCGCAAAGGTAACGGCCACTTATTTCCCACCCACTTCCCAATGCTGCATATCTGCGCTGCCAAAGTCTTTTGCGTCAACCTTAGTCACATTCCAGCAATTATCGTGCGCCAATGCCACGCCCTCGTTGTCCGTTACAAATTCGCCTTTGACGAAAAATGTATCGCCACCATTGCCGGTGGTGGATAACGTCCATAGGCCCGCCCTGTCGCTCGAGGCAAAAAATGCTTGCGGCTCTGTATATGTCTTGGGCTTTCCGCTAAATCCATCCACAGCTTTTACCGTAAATGGGATATACAGGTTTACTGCGTCGGCGCCTTCAAGCCCGCTTTTGCGCACGTTAACTCCCTTTGCCGCCTCGCAGAACACGCCATCAAGCACGGTTACATATAGGGTTGTGACATCTTTTAGCGTGGCAGGGTCCGGTTCACGCACGACGTTGTAAACCGTTACAGTGTGGGGAGTGTACATCTGCAACCACCTCCGCGATACAGCAACCCTGTATGGGCAAGGTATTCCATGCACGTTTCCGCCAGCAATTTTCTTGCGCCGTCCGTGGCACTCAATGCAGCAGCGGCGCTTTCCCCGCCGCTGGCCAGTGTGCGAGAATACCCGCCTACCGTTTCACTTTTCACGTCACCGCCGGTAAGCGCATCCGTCAGCCCGGTTGCGGCAAGTTGCTGCGCGGTCTCGATCAACTGATACTTGTCCACCAATGCGCAGCAACACATCTTTACAGCGTCCATATCAGCGTTGTCTTTCGCCCGGTTTTGGGTGTAGTAATCGAGGAAGGAGCTGGCCCGAACAGCCAGACGCGGAAAATCTTCCTCGCTCACAGAACCCATATAGATTCCGGCGTAGTATGTATAATCAGCGTATGTCATACGGGTCAGCTCCCTTCCAATACTGCGATTATGTCAGCCTTGCGCATTGAACTGCTGACCCCGTCCACCCCGTTTCCCCTGGCATAATCAAGCAGTTGGGCTTTTGTCATGTTGGAGAAAGAAGAAGTTTCAGGGTCAGGCTCACTCAGCAGTTCGCTTAGCCCCCCACTGCCGGAGTGATGGAGCCGACAACCACGCCGTCAATGCGCTCGGCGAACAACACCATGCCGTTGATAACGGTATCGGATGCGGTCATGTTGGTGTAATCGGGTTCCTCATGGATACCGATATAACCGGTGGCGTCGGTGGTGAAGTTGAACACCTCGCCCAGATCTGCGCCGTTCACAGGGATGTAGTACAGGACGATGTTGTCCTTGGCGGTGGCGTAAATCTTTCCCTTGGGGACGCTGGAGTTCAGAATCACGGTGCCCAGGCCGAGAAAGTTCTCGACATAGGTCATGCCGAAAGCGGTCTGCAGGGTGATGTTGGCAGTTGCGAGATAGTCCGCAACATCCAGCGGGTTCATGAAATACACTGCGCCGATCTCGTCATCCTCGAACAGCACCTGCAGCTGGCCCCATGCCTGAGCCAAGGTCGCCTGGAAGGTAGCACCGCTGGCCGTGCCAGTACCGGTTGCGAGGAAGCCAAAGAAATCCTTGCGGATACCTTTCTGCACGTCCTTCAGCATTTCATCGGTGGTCATTTCGACGGCCTGATCGTAGCCGCGATCAGTGATTGCCTCGGCAGAAGTGGCCTTACGCCACTTCTTCAAGGTGATCTCCTTGTAGTTCACAGCCTCGGTCTTGTACTTGCTCAGAGGGATGGTCTCGCCCTCGGCCACAGCGCCGTCTTCCAGAGTTCCGGTAGCCTTGTAGCTCTTGAGCACAGTACCGGCCTGCTTGGCGATCTTGCGGGTAACGCCCAGAGCCTCCATCAACTTCTTGATGGAATAGCCGAACATTTCGGTAAACTCGATCTCGCGAACACGGGCAAGATCTTCCTTCTTAATCAGCTTAGGATCAACAGCCATTTTTATTCTTCCTTTCTAAACAAATCCATATTTGCGGCGATTGCAGCGCGCCGCTCCGTTCTGTCGGTGATTTTCATAATCTCGTCCTTGGTCATAGGCTTGCCGCCCTCGTTGAGCCGTGCGCCCATGTCCAGCCGGACAGCAGGCTTAGAAACAAGGCTCTTATAAGTGCCGTCTACGAGAGCGTCAAGGCTCTTGGTGTCCTTGATCTTCTCGCCGTCCAGCTCCAAGGCAGACATTTCCTCGCCGCATCCGCGCATGGCAAGGTCGAGATTTGCGCCGGTGATGTTTTTGCTCTCAAAGTAAGCCCGGACGGCCCTTTCCTTTGCCGCCTTGCTCTCCTTTGCCGTGATGTCGGTCTTAAAGGCTTCAAAGGCCGAGTGTTCCTTCTCGTACTTCTCCTTATAACCGCCGTCACCTGCCGCCTTGAGGTCGTCCAACTGCTTCTGAACGCCGGGCAGCTTCTCCGCATCGGCCTTGTAGCGGGTCACATCCGCCTTTAGGCCGTCCACAGTGTCGGTATGCGCTTCGATGATGGTATCTACCTGCTCATCGGTGAGACCCATACCCTTCAAAAGTTTTCGTGTAAGTGCCATGACACTATCTCCTTTTCTTTGGCCGCGTTTCTTCGCAGACGATAGTTTTTATAAAAACCGCTGTGCTTTGCGGGTTTTACTTAAAACAAAAGAGCTAACCACCGAGAATTCCTCAGCAGTTGGCTCCTATTGCCCTTTCCCGCGCCCAATTACGCGGGAGTTGAATATTTGATTGTTTTCTTGACATCTAACACAATGTATCCGTCACCCTTGCGCCGGATCTCCGCGTCATTTCCGCGCCGGATAATAGCCTCGATGGCCTGCATCAGTTTATCATCCATTAGCCTACCCCGATTTCTTTCAAATATGCTTCATACTCATAGGGGACGCCAATGTCATAATTCTTGTAGTAATGCAGGAACTCATACGGGAAGGTGAATTTACCGTCCCAAAACATACCTGCGTGAAGTTCTTCTCCAGTAAACATATCAAAACTGGGCAGCGATGTCAACCCGGCATCGAGGGAGGAAATGTGGCTTAAAATCGCTTCTTTTGGGATACTATTTTTGTATTTCTTATAGTCTTCAAAATTCTCAATAGAATTCTTGTATGGCAATCCTTTAAAAAAACCGAAATCCATGTCACTTTCTCCTTCCTCTTTGATTTGAGGTAAACGGCAAAATATTTCCTTCCCCATGTGTTCCTACTTTCAGTACGCCAGCACCGGAAATAAAAAGCACATCGTCTGGGGCTTTCACTTCAACGCCAAGTGCATTTGCCAGCTCTTCTGCAAAGCAATAATCGTTTTCCATGCGTGCGCCTGTGCTGCAAGATAGCAAACGAACTTTCTGGCCATTCCACCCTTTACTATGCCGAATGACTGCGGCAAGTAAGCGCGGTGACATATTGAGTTCTTTTGTGCCAAATCCGACTGCCGTCTGGCTTCCGTGCATAGCGACGTCAAAATATGTTTTAAGAGGTTTTACCCTTTTAACATTTTCATTCAGCGGGTCACCGTCCGGGAAGCAAGCAAAGCCATTTTCCAGCTTCATTGTACGTCTTTTCACAATAGAATTCAAGTTATCTCTTGCGTCTGCGCCGAAAAACTCAAGAGTGTCTCTATCGTCTTTAGCGTTAGACACTTCCACTTTTGCCCGATGCGTTTTCATGGCATTTGCCGTTTTTAACATTGCGTCATCCGTAAAATAGATGCGCATCCGCTCCGGTTGCTCCGGCAGGCCAGCTTTCACGCTGAACGCCTTGTATTTAGCGTTTAACCGCCGTAGCCGTATGTTTACCGCAGTCTCATCTTCATGCAATCCTGCGGCCTTGTAGGCGGCTTTTTCACGCTTTAGCTTTCTAACCGTTCGCTCAATACGGCGCTGCATCTGGGTTGCCTCGTATGCCGTGTAATCCTTGCCATCAAACGTGCATCCGTGGTCATCATCGATGTGCTCCAACTGTTCATTCGTGTAAGTGCGCTCGGACACGCCCTCAACCCACGGGAACCGCCTGTGGCGGCAGTTGACCCCTTCCAGGCCGTCAACAGCGCCCAGGCCGCAAACATCATAAATGCTCGGGTAAATGTCCCCTACACGGACGCTGTAAACACGTCCTTGCCAATCCTTATGCGATGACCACGGTGACGGTCCCGGCTTATCTCGCGCGCCAACATGGGCCGATACTTCAAAATAGGGCGTATCCAGATATTCTGAGGATTGCTCCGTATACTTGGCGCAGATTTGAGATACGCCGGTCATTACGGCTCTTCGCACGGCAACATCGACATGATCCCGATGGCCGCTTTCGTAGTCAACCACTTTCAGACCGCTGTCCGCAAGTTCCTTTACCGCCGTTTTAATTGCCTGATTGTAGTTAATTGCACCGCTCTGCACCTGCAACGCTGCGCTGTCAAGTGCCCATTGGTACGCTTTGGCAGGTGGGAGCATTGTGCGCCCAGCGTCCACCAAAAAGCCCATTGATTGTGTTATATTGCGCAAGTCCCGCTTTGTCTGCTGGTATATGGCCCAGGTGTCCTCGATGCTTACCAGCGTTTCCGGCTGAGTGATATGCGCAAGGTCAATGACATTGGTGTAATACTGCTGATTGCGTTCCACAACATCATCAAGCAGTTTGTTTAATTTCTGCTCACTTATGCCGGTTGCTTTTTGTATGGCCTTTTTAATCTTTTTAAGGTCAATGCCGTGCGCCCGCAGCGCCTTGATGTCCTGCACCGTTACCTCGTTCAGTTCATCCGCAACTTTCAACCGGGAGCAGATTTCATCCAGCAACACAAGCTCAAGCGCCCGGAACAGTTCTGCCAGCTCCTCTGGGAGCGCATCAAGTAGTTCCGGGGTAAATGGATACCGGCTCATTTTTCACAACCCAAAAAGGCCCAGTGTTTTCTCCAAATCCCATTACTCGACCTCCGTTTCTTCCTCGGTTACCATGTCATGTGCCTTCGGCAGCGCCGCCTTTGCGGTCGCCTCGTCCTCGTTCATCCAGCGCATACGGAACTCCCAATCGTTCATGATGCCAGCGTTAAGAAGCTGCACGTCACGGTTAAAGTCCTGGCCCTTGTCCTCAATGATGGAATCGTCAAAGTCAATGGAGATCTGGACGTCCTCATTGAGGGATGCGCCCATGTACCGATTTCCCATGCGGAGCAAGCTCCGGCACAACTCTGTGATTGCCCGTTCAAGCACAATTTCATGTTTTTTGACCGTGCGGAACAGGGTGCTGTTCTCGCTGATGACCTGCGTGGCAGTTGCGATGCTGCCCTGGTTGAATTTGTAATGGTTCTCACCAAAACCGCACTTGCTGGACAGGATGTTCAACATATCTTGCATGCCGGTGTTAAACTCCGCCGTCCGTAGCGACATATCGACCTGCTGCAAGATGTTGCCGTTGCCGCCTCTGTCCTCCGGAAGTACATAATAAACGGTCTCACGCTTATCAAACACTGGCCGACCATCAATGCTCTGGGTTGCCTCCGGCTGCACCACAATGCGCTTCTTGCCCAACACAAATTCGTTCACATAGCTATCATAGGTGATGTCAACGCTCTTAAGCTGGTCGATGGCGTGGGCAAACGCAGCCACGCCAAGCGGGTTGTTTTCGTCAGAGTTTGCAATGTTCAGCCGGTCAATCACAAACTGCGGCTTGTCGCTGCCGGTATGAATCACCGGAGGAATTGTCTCAAACCCTTTCACGCTGGCCAGCGGTACTTCCTCCGCATCATACAGATGGTTCTCAATGTCATACTCGCCGTTGCGCAGCCGGTGCACCTGGATGTAAGTATATTCTGTTTCATCGACCTTCCGAGTGGATGCGAACGCACACTCGCGGATAACGCCGTTATCCCACGTCAGCGGGTAGATGTTCCAGGCGCTGACGTAGTTGATGCGAATGCGGCCAGAGTCAATGATTTCTGCTGTATCTGGGTTAATTCCCATGCCTTCCATCACCGGCACATACGCGACGGTTCCTACTGCCGCTTTGCGCTCCTGCGATTCGTTAGCCTTGACCTCCCAGTTGTTATCGGCAAAAACAGTATCGATAAATTCCTGTTCCTGTTTGCCTTCAAGCGTGATGTTGACTCGCTCGTTCATTAAGAGGTTGGCCCAGTCCTCGCAGACTTTCTTTCCCATTCCCACCGAATACCGGTGGCACTCCAGCTCTTCAATTCCATTCCACACCGTATAGCTGTGGAAATCTTCAACGTTTCCCTTATACCATGCGGCCCACAGGTCGATCAGAGAATAGAATTTATTGTCGACCGTGTCAAACCCAAGATCCTTTAATGCTCTCCGAATATTCACTATTTCACCGTCCCATCATGTGCCCGGCACGTTCCAGGTCTTTGTAATAAGGCTCAATGCTGTACTCAAAAGCATCCAAACTGTCGATGTCGGACGTGCCGTCATCCAAGCGCTCGTCCTCAAATTTATCAGGATCATAAATCGCGGTTTGCAGTGCATCGATCAGATGCGGGCAGTTGCGCGAAACCTTAAAACGACCCTGTTTCATCAGCAGCACCACAAGCCTGATTCTATCTGTGATTTGCAGTTTCATTGCATTCTTGACCTGCGTTCCGAGGCGCATTTTTTGCGCGGTATGATCTAACCCACGAATTAGCACCGTTTCCGCGCTATCCGCTCTTGTCTGGCTGTACCCATACTTTGACGTTATCAGCTGGCAGAACGTAGCAAAACGCCGGTTTAATGCATTCGGGTCAATCTCTTCGTTTTTGATGTATTCTTCTTCCAACGCCACAACACGGAAATCTTTTGTGATCCCGGTGGCTTGAAATTTCGTTGCGGACTTTGTACCACCGAAGTCAACGCCAATTGAAATGATTGAAAAGCTGGCGCCGTTTTGCTTGGCCCACTCCAAAGGGTCTCCGATCAAATACTTTTCTGTATCGTTGGCAAAGTCCTTATAAACGATGCCCTCTGCCGCTACCCACAGGCCGCGCACATACCGGTCATAAAATATACCGGCATACATATTCTCGTACCGTTCGAGGGTGCGCTTGCTCAGGCCGGGGTTGTCCGTCATTTCAAAATGTAGATACAGTGCGTTGCGCTCACGGCTTCGCTTGATCCACTCCTGATAGAACCAGTGATGTGGACTGCCGGGGTTACAGGAGAACCACAACCGCGCACCGTCAACGGAACAACGTGCAAGCGCCTGTTCCACAAACGAGCGCGGCATCAGCACCACTTCGTCCAGCAGCACACCCGCCAGCGTCCGGCCTTGGATCAGCGTATAGCTGGCCTCATCCTTGCCGCCGAACACCTCAAAGTAATTCGTCACGGCTCCGCGCCGCACTTCCATCACCTTGTCGCCGCGCCGCCAGCGGATGATATAACGTTCCTTTGCAAGGCTCATCGCTGTGAACGGCACGATGATATTCTTGGTGCAGCTATCCACCGTGCGGCCACACACACCGAAGCGCTGACCGCTGAAATTCTCCATCGCCCAGTGGACGAACGCCCACATCATGATGGAGGTTTTGCCGGAACGCACAGCGCCGTCACAGATCAGCGCGTCATACTTGGAATAGGGGAAAGCGAGGATTTTTGCTTGCTTTGGGCTAATCATGTGGCATAAATACAACTACCATAGACGGAAATGGAGCAGAATTTTTACTTCCGCCGAATTTTAATCGTCCTCTAATAAACCGAATTTCCACATTGTTTCTTTTGTATATGTAATCGTGGAACCATTTTGTATCTGTTCTGGCAGGAAGTAGCATTACGACGGTAGCCCCGCTAACGGATGCAAATAACGCTCGCCTCACCCATTGCCCGATGCCGCGCCCATATGGAGGATTGCACCACACGGTTCCTTTCCACGGATGTTCCAGTCCGTCTTGTTCCTCCGTATAGAACTTGTCGCATTTTGCATTTTCTGGAGTTGCACACACATCAAGTGTAAATTGAAATTCATTATTCAGTTTATCAAACAAATCTTGTGGCGTTTCCCATAAGTCTGTTTTACTAGAAAACATTAATTCTGTATTCATGTGTCACTCTCAAGCTCCTTTGCCATTTCCTTTAGGCTCTGACTGAGCGCGTCTTCCCTCATCGTGTCGACAGGGCTGCCGCCGATCATCGCCCATTTGTCAATTAGCGTCCCCATTGCTGTTGTGATCTGGCTGAGATTTGCCGCCGCCAGCTTCTCCGGGTCGTTGAGCATTTCAAGCCCCTTGCCGATGAAAGAGCACACAAGGTCTTTGTGGTCGTTCATGTACTCCATCACATCGGCGGTGTTCTCTTCCTTTTTTTGCTCACACTTTTCCACAATGTCGGCATTCGCCCGCACAAGGTTCTTGACCGTCGTTGCGGATACGCCGTTGATTTTCGCTGTGGCGCAATAGTTATTCGTCTGCACATAGTCCGCCAGTATTTTCTTTTTCTGTCGGTCTGTCAGACGCGCAGCCATTGTCACCACCTCAAATCAATTTTGCTACCAGCCCCCACCCCTTGGCCTTACATAGCAGACTTTACCCGCCCCGCAGTCTCTACCATTACCCCACGCATAAGCGCAAGCCTTCGATTTTGAGGGGCATACAACGCCGCCCACATTGGGCGTTTGTCTTTTCACAGGCTCCCGGCTGCGCTGCGTCTTCCTACCAGCCATCAAGAACTTGGCAATTATACCAGCCGCCTAATACTTAGCTTTTTACGCTTCCTCGCCCGCTGGCCGGGATGGTACGGCATTGCAGTCCTGCCCTGCTTTAGCGCTTCAGGGAAAGCCCCTGTCACTCGCTGTGGTCTCCTCACACTACGGGGTACCTATGCCGCATATATGTCCGGTTTCCACGGTTACCCCACTTGTTTATACTCCGTTGGTGACTCCGTTTAGAGTTTGGCGCAGGCGGCTGGAATCGAACCAGCACATACGGGAGTCAAAGTCCCGTGCCTTACCTTTTGGCTACACCCGCATAAAAACAGACACCCGCGAGATATCCCGTGAGTGTCTGCATGCCGGTAACGCTCTTGCGAGGCCGCTTGCGCGGAGGCACCCATTACCGCCTGTGCCTTAACCTATGGAGGAAAGAAAGAGGAGAAAAATGAAATTTCGGGTCGTGGGCTGACTGGTTCCACTCTCCGATGATACTATTTTAGCACGTTTTTATGTGCCTAATGGGCCAACTTTTAGGAAACCAGGCCCAAATAATCCGCTACGTGCCACAAAAATGCAGCTTTGCGGCGCTTCATGGTTCTCTCGCTGAATCCGCATCCGTCCATGATTCTAAGCGGGTATCTATCCCGGTTCTCGCAATTCCGCATGATCACCCATACCAGCTTACGCCGCACGTTCTCATTGGCAATATCCCGGCCCACGTTGTCGATGGCGTATTCCACGGCCCGCATTTTCTTCGTCTCCGGCCAGCTCTCTATGGTTGCCAGCCTTTCCGCCTTGCGTTCCGCTATCCTACTGTTACCGGGGCTATGCGGCATACCAGACATGGCATAGGCCGACGACTCCAGCACTTCTTCCCGGGCCGCATTGTACGCGCGGACCCGGCGGGGATAGCCCCTGACGTAGGCGATACATTCCATGCGGATATCGTAGGGGAGCGAGTATTTGTTGCTCATGTAACACCTCCAGGAGTGTCATAGAACCCCTCTGGTTCCGCGCCCTTTGTAATCAACGTGTTTGGTCTGTCTCCCTGATACACTGATACGTCCCGCCCAAACACATGCACCTTGGCGAACGTATGGCGGAATGGTTTCACGTCGCCATGTACATGAGTTTTCAAGCACACGCCGCAAAAGGAACCATCCCCGCTCTCTACAAAGTGCTCTTCCACATCCGCAATAGCAAGCTTGGGCTCTTCGCACAAGATTATTGGAACCCCTCTGTAAACGTTCATCGTACCTCCTATTCCAGCGCCGTCTCAACGCCGTATTCTTTGAGCATCTGCCGGATATCTGCCCAGGTAACGTACCCTTCCGCCACGCACTGAGCGGCGTGATTTAGCTCCCCGGCCAGCTGCTGGATATCCTCCATCGGTGCATCGTGCTTGTCGATCACCACATACAGCAGTAGATCAATGCCGCGATTCAGGCCCTCGGTGATGCCATCGCTACGGGCCTTGTCAACGTCCGCTTGGGTGCGGTGGATACGGCGGGGGGTTAGTCTTGGGCATGAGCATCCTCCCTCCGGCTGCCATTCGCGCACCAGAAATCTGGAGACACAGGGCAATCCACGCACGGGCCAAATGAGCAGTACAGACCACCCAAATCCTCGTAGCTGTGCTTGCAATCCCTGCACCGCACCACCGGCGCAACGTCGGCAGCGGGCAGCTTCTCAATATCTCGCACGAGGGCAACGCTCTCAGTCCGGACCTCTCCATCCACCAGAAAATAGTCCATGAAGCAAATCCTGTTGATTGCTTCACGCTCAATGTATTCAGCCATCCTCATCCCCTCCAAATTCCGCTTCATACTGTTCAGGATTGATAACCTTAATGTCCTTTGCGGAGTAGCCCAAGGTGTCGAGGCACATCAACCGGACCAGCTTTTCCTTGTCAATAGACGCCGCAGCGTCCTCATAGGATACGCTGATTTGAGCGCCGAACGCCCCAGCCACGCTAAAGCAGATTTTGTATTCAGCCATCCTTCATCTCCTCCAATGCTTTCTCCGCCTCCTCGCGGGCGAGGAATACGGTCTTGCCAAATCCGTTTATCGCTACGCCATACTCCCGCCCTCTGGCGTCTATTGGCTCAAGGCCAATAAAGCCGATTTCATTGCCCATACCAATCTGCTTGACCTCGCACTCGCTTATATGCTTATCCGTGTCCAGCAAAGCGAACACCCGCTGCCCCACCTTGCACGGCAGCACCACCACGCGCCCGTCCTTGTCGGCCTCGGCCAGCTCCCGCAGGCGGTCGATGCCGCCACATTCTCCTACGATAGTGCAAAGGTCGCTCCAATCTTTTTGAAGTGCGGTCACTTCATCCGGCCCCAGCCCCGTATCTAAATATTTCTGCAACATCGGGCAGTGTGCAGCCGTTACCGCCGTGCAGAATCCCCCGACAGCAGTGCAGTTCCCGTTATCCTTATGGCGAAAATCGCAGCGAATACAATTCAGCGTTTCCATGTCACTCCACCTCCCATTTCAGTTCGTCATACAGCTCACTGAACCGGTTGTTCCACTTCCTCAGTCCGAAGAAACAGTACACGCCCAACACGATCCACAGCACCGCAGCGCAGTCACGATCTTATCTCTTGTCATGTCATTCCTCCTCGCCAAATGGCAATCATGCTGGGAAACGGTGCCGTTCCAATCGGCTTTCCGTCCAGCTCAAATTTCAGCCTACCACGCAGGAAGCGGATCTCTGCCTTGCCAAGAATATAGTCGTGAAAGCTGGCACGATCTGTCCGGGCGGGGATCAGAAGCACCACCGTTGTCCCCGGTTTCTGTCCTTCGCGGTAACACTTCTCCGTCCACAGCCCGGTTTCCTTGCTCCCGTAGGGCGGGTTACAAAACACCGTTTCGCCCTCCCAATTTTGCCGCAAACCATCATCGCTTTGCGTGAAATACCGCGCACACTTGTGGTTTTCATCACTGGCGGCAACGTCCAGCGTGAAATGAAACTCCGCGTCCAACTCGTCAAACAGCTTTTGCGGCGTTTCCCAGAAATTCTTATCGCTGGAAAACAAAGCGGCGTTTCCCAGAAATTCTTATCGCTGGAAAACAAAGCGTCGTTTACCATGTCATTCCTCCTCTCGCATCGCCGCCCCATTGCTCCGCCATAGCTTTGGCGATGCCGGGGAAGGTCTTTGCGCGGTTTTTGGCCCTATCCGTGGTAAACATACCTTTATGCTGTTCCCCATGCTTATAACTATAGCTGCCGCTCGGACACCATGTTGCTGTCGGCTCAACAATATTTGTCGGCTTCAACGGCTGTACACCACGCTCCCACAGCAAGGTTTTTTTGCTGAACGGGTGTCCGTATTGATAGGGCTGTATGGCTTGGGTTGGTTCTTGATACTCAAACACTTTACTTGGTGTCGGATTTTCAATTATAACCTTGTCACAGTCGGCTGCCCATATTGCCAAAAACAACGCTTTGCCGCAAAGCCCTTCATAGTAGCGGCGAAGATTTAACCTGCCGCCTTTATACAAGTGCCTTGCCCCGGCATTGCTTGTTTTGGTACACGGAGGGAAGGCGATAATCATATCCCATCGCCCCACATCATGCACCTGTCCGTCCATTGTGGTCACTTGCCCCCCCTCGATGACCTTTAGAGCGTCGCCTAAAATGTGCCACTCGGGATGTCCGCCGGACGGCTCCTGTATGTCGCAGGAATATGCCTCATGCCCCAGCGCACGAAACGCAATACATACCACTTGGCTTTCCTCACACGCACATAAAACTTTCATCTCAATCTCCAAACACAACGCCGCACTCGTCCTTCAGCACGTCCTTGATGTGCTTCCGCTTGATGCGGCCTTCGTTTATCTCCTCCGCCATCTTCTCCAGGCACGCATACAGGTACGCAATGCTCTGCGTGTCCCGGCTGTCCGCTGTCTCCTCCTGGACGTGCCAGCCGCATTTGTCCATCAGCACCATTGCCACCATGTCCATGTTTTCCTGCGTACCGCGCCGCTTGCCGTCCATAAAAATCCGGTCGTCCCGGCTCAAATGCTGCTTACCCATCTCAATACATCACTCCGATGTAATCCAGAACCCGACCGTAGCCAAGTCCCTTTTCATTGGGTTTCCATAGCCCGTCCGCGGGGTCAAACTCCCCTCCGCCGATGCAAAACTCATAGTGCTTCGGGTGCGTGTGCTTCATGCGCTCGAATCGGTTCTCGCCTTTTTCGAGGTGTGCGCCGAAACCGCAGAACATACAGCCCGCCCTCTGGCATCCCGTGCAGTGCAACTTGCAGTCGATCAGCGTCGCGCCGTAGTCGTTCTCGCCGTCGCTGGCCACGATGTCGCCGTACACGCTGGCGTAGGGTAGCCCCCGCTCCACGATAAACCGCAGCACGTCTTGCTCCGTCCAAAAACTCATGGGCTTGCCCATAGGTCGCTTGCCTTCAAAGGCGTTGCAGCCGCTTTTCAGCCAATGCGTCATGCGTAATCTGCTTTCTTCCGCCATCGTCGCTGTTGTAGCCTGCTGCTCGGTTTTGTGTGCGTAGGTTTTCAACGGTGACTTTTTCATAATGGCGCAGCACTTCGCGGAGATTACAAACGGTGCGTACAACAGATATTCCCATTTCTCGCAGTTGTAGACAGACGGCTGACCGTCTTTTCGCACGGCTTCCCCTCGCAGCCGCTTCATTCTCAAGCCGCTTGGGTTCCTGCGGGCATCGCTGACATATTCCGCCACCTCTTTGCTCACGATGCTGTACCCGTACTTCGTCACCACCTGCCGAATGTTCATTTTCGGGCGCAGGCGGTGAAGGTTTACGGTCACGCGGGGAAACTCCCGCCGCAGCCACTCCGTGTACTCATTGACAAACCGCTGTATCTCCGGGTACTCCAGCCCGGTGTTCACAAACACCAAGTTCAACTCCCACGGCGGTGTCCTGAAACTCGACAGGTACCACGCCGCCAGATACGCCAGCACCGTGCTGTCCTTGCCGCCGGAAAAGCTGACGTAGCACTGTCCGCCCCATGCGGTGTACCATTCGTCCAGCTTTTCGTAGGTCAGTATCTCCTTGTCCTGCACGTCCAGCGCCATGAGTTTTCTTGCCGCATCTTTCGTCAGCGGTTGATTTGGTGGCAACATCACTCGCCCTCCTCCAATCTCACAACCTCGTAGCAGCCGAATCTGCCGCCGTTGCGGATTGCCTTCCAAATCGCAAAACGAACATTCTGATGCTTCCGCCCGGACAGCTGCGCCACTCCGCCGTGGTCGTACCCCACCATCGGGGCAGGCGGTACTTGTCCCGCGTCACGATCATGTACACCGTCATCCTCACACCTCCCGGATGGCGTATCCGTACCGGTTACGGAACAGCTTTGCTTTCATGGCGTACTCCCGCGTCCTCATCCCTTTCACGTCCTCCACTACCGGCAGCCAGTACCGCTGGCCGTAGCTGTCAGGAGCCGCTCTGCGCTCGTACACGAAGTCCGCAACGTAGTCGATACTTTTCACGCGGTCGCCCTCAAATGTCGTGTACGCCTCTTGCAAGCAGTACCGCACCTGCAATTTTAGCCCCCGTATCTCCCCGGCATTTTGCAGCAGCAACAAAGCGTCATAGCGCTCCGCCTCCTTCTTGCTGTCGAAAGTCAGCTTGCCGCGCCGCGTCTTCTGCGCCTTGTACTTTCCGGGCTTGCGCATCTTCTCCATGACCTGCTTCTGCGCCGCAGGCCCCAGCCGCATCAGATCATCACTGTTCATCCAACAACCCTCTTTTCTCCAGTCCGCGCTTGCTCATGGTGTAACGCTTGATCGTCGTCAGTTTCTGGTCTTTCCCGCAGCGCTGGCACACGCCCCGCGCCCAGCCGTGGAACGCTGGCTCGATGATGTATTCCGCCGCCATCTCCTGCAAGCAGGCCACGCACAGCCTGCCGGACGCGATCTTCCATGCGCCGTCGTTCATCGCAACCTCCAGTTCTTTCCGCTGCCCGTCACGCTCATGGTAAAGCCCTTCGCGCGCTCCGCAATGCGGGATCCTATCGCCTCGTCCCAGTCCAATATCTGTCCTATCGTCCGCTCAGAACTGATGATCGTAGCACACTCAGGCTTTATGTACCGTGCGTTGAGTATTTCAAACGCAATGTTCCGGTCAGCCTCCGTCACGTTGCCCTTGAGGAAGTCGTCGATGTAAAGCACGCGGATAGTTTTCAGCTTTCCCACGGCATCGGCGTACAGCTCCGCATCGTTTACCTTCGCCTTGAGGGCTGGAATGTCCGACCGCCACTGCATATACCGTACCGGCAAGCCTGCCTCCATCAGCTTCCCGCAGATCGCCGTGCACAGGTGCGTTTTCCCGCTGCCGGGGGTCCCACCGGCATAAAACCACTTCCCGCGCCAATCCGTGATATACGCCTCGGCCATCTGCTTTGCCTGCTTCTGCCACGGCTCCGCCGTCTGGTACGTATCCAGCGTACAGCTTTCCAGCAGACCGGATAGCCCGCTACGCGCAATGCGCCGCTGGTTGTCCTTGCGTATCTGGCAAGGGCAGATACGGGTCACAAGCTCCCCGGTGGCGCTGCGTGTGGCCGTATAGCCCCTGTCCTCGCAGACCGGGCACTCAAAGTACGACTTCTCCGGGGATATTCCATTTTTTCGCAGGTGCTCCAGCATCGCCGTTATGTCCATCGCCGTGTTCCTCCTTCCACCTCGTCTCCCAATTCCGCACGGCGGCTTTCCAGTCTTTCATGCGGTTCTTGCCTACCATCCACCCCTTTTGCTCGTAGAAGGCGACAAAACGATCTGCGTTGACGTGATAGCCCTGCGCCTGAACATAGGCGGATACATCATCAGCGGATGGTGGCGTGAAGCGCTTCGCGCGCGTATCACTCACACCGTTAGGTGGGCGTGTATTATCTTTGGTTTTGTCTTTGGTTTTGTCTTTGGTTTGGTACGTTTCGTATACGGTCGTATTCGATTGTATACCATCGTATACGGTCGTACCCTCGCGACGTGCATATCGCTTTTCGATGTTGCGCTGGTTCTTCGCGCATCTCTCGTCATACGCCGCTTTCGCCCTATTTATATCGTCCGCAATAAAATCAAATGCGATTGACTCCCGTCCCGTAAGTTCCTCCGTCTCTCCGGTCTCGCCATATTTCAGCAAAGCCCGTACAAGCCGACCTACCTCTTGATCTGAAAGTTTCTCTAATTTCTTGCGATAACTGTAATAAAAGGGGATGTACTCAAGAGCCACTATGCACCGCCTCTCACTCCTTCGGCGATACGCCTACTCCCCATTCTTTTCTTCCTGCCTTTCGTACTCGGCCGTCAGGTGCCGTGCGATGGTGCAATGCTCCCACGCCCCGGCACAGAATTGATTCATATAGCGGGATGCCGCGCCGCCCGTCTCCCCGCCGTTTCTCGCTGCTGGTAAAGTATGGGCAGGTGTACCGCTTGTGCCAGTAATCCATGCCGCTCTACCTCCTATCAAAACGGCATATCGTCGTCCGTGTCGAAGTCCTCGTCCACCTCCACGAACTGTCCGCCCGCGTATTTCTTGGCGCCGCTGTCCGCGTCCTTCTTGGCATCGCCAAAGTAAATGTTGTCCGCCAGCACCTCGGCGTTCCGGCGCTTATTGCCGTCCTTGTCCGTCCAGTCCCGCAGTTGCAAGCGGCCCTCCACCACGGCCATGCGCCCCTTGGAGAAATACTTGGACACAAACTCGGCGGTGGTGCGCCATGCAACCACGTCAATAAAATCCGTGTCCTTAGTGCCGTCCGCGTTCTTAAAGTCCCGGTCTACCGCCAGTGTAAAGCTGGTGACGGCTGTACCGTTCTGTGTCCTGCGCAGCTCCGGATCGCGTGTCAACCGGCCCATGATGAAAATCTTGTTCAGCATGTCTTATCTCCTCTCATAAATAGCTTTTCCCAAATTCGCGGCGAAAGTCCGCCTCCGTCCATCTCTGCTCCTCCATCGCCTTGAGCTGCCCGTACCGTCTCAAACGGCGCATCTGGTCGCCGTTCTTGTGTACCGCGCCGCGCCCGTTCCGGTGGCAGCGATTGCCGCACAGGTACACCACAAGGCCGTACTTCTCGCTTTTCTTCCGATTCGCGCCGCCAAAAATGTGGTGACGCTCCAGCGGGTCACCGGAGTCATTCCGGCCGCACAAAAAGCATCTTTTGTCGTTCATACGCTAACCTATCCCCACCGGCTAACGAGGGCATCCAGTTCTCGCGGCGGCAGGGTCTCAACGCCCTGCGCCTTGCATTCCTGGATGATGATCTCGATCAGTCGGCTCATCTGGGCGGTATCGTAGTCGCTGGACCCCATATATGTCCGAATATTGTGATATCCGGGGATAGAGCGGCATGGCCCCAGGTCCTCCGTAAAGCGCCAGATGTGCCCGGCACACCAAATACGGTTCCAGTACTCAATCCGGTCCTCTTTCACCGGGATCACGTCGTAGTTGTCGCCCACGTCCCGGATGCAGTCCCGGTAAACGTTGTCCGGCGTGACTGGTGCTTTCTTAGTGCTCAGCACCGCCGCCAGCTTTCCAATCAGCGTCCAAGCGTATGCATTGGCGTCCAGACTCCGCTTTTTACGGTATTCCTTGATCTCCACGGCGTACTTCCGCGGTTTCATTTCTCCGACGAACTTGGCGGCGTCCCGGCGGGGGATGGAGAGGCAGAGATAGGTGTCCTCTCCATCCACGATCACCTTGGCCCGCTCAAAAACGGCCTTCATGGCTTAAAAGCCCTCCGGCTCTTCCGTCGGCTGCGGAGCCTCCGGCGCTGAGGATGCGAAATCTTCCGCTCTGGGTTCGATTGCCTGCTGCGGAGCATCCATGTCCACCGGAGCGGACGCCAGATCGCTCACGTCAATATTCATCTCCGTGGGGTCATACATGCCCTCCAAGTCCTCGGGGAAGGCCTCACGCAAAGCCTGGACCAACGCCACCTTGCGGATCATGGTGGCCGGTTTCTTGGTCCACTGTTCGTTGACCTCTCCGGTTTTCTTCAGACCGACGTATTCTTCAAATGCCACAGAAATCTCGATGGGCTCCTGGTATCCGCGGACGAAAACCTTGGCCCAGCCGCCCACCAGCTCCTCGCCTTTCAAGACGATGGCGCCGATCCGGTTCTCCATGACTCCGGTTTCTGTGTTCAGAACCACCACTCCCGCCTGCTGCCCGCAAAATGCGGTGTTCCGCATGGCCCGCTTCGTGATGGCATCCTTGCCCACCACAATGGTGGCCGGGCTGTTCCCGTACTTAATCAGGTAAGCCTCCCGCAGGAACGGGTTCAAATGCTGGAACCGGCAGAGGTTCAGGAACATCACGATCTCCTGGTCCGTCACGGCGCCGTTTCCGTTCACCAAATACTTCCGGATGATATTCGGGGAGAGCCTGACGACCTCCTCACCGCACTTAAAATCCACAACCTTGTCGTTGGCTGTCTTTTTCGTCGCTGCAATGCTGTTATTCAATGCCATGGTATTCTCCTCCTCAAATCTTCGTGTATTGGATGCCGTTGCTGGAAAGGAACTGCTTCAGCGCCGTTGCCTGTGGTTGTGTCAGATGGAATTCCAGCCGCAGCAGGTACAGCTTTTCCTGAACCCGGGGCTGCTCCACAATTTTTTCGTTATCCACTGCCATGGATGCCTCCCGCTTTTTGGCGGCCTCTGCGGCATCCTGAAGGGCCTTCTTGTGGCGCAACGCTGCGCCGATGTCCAGCGTCTCCATGTACTTTGCCCGGACGGCGGTGGAAAACTCCGGTTCGATGGTGTCCAGCACGGTCAGATCGTCGTCGATCTTATCCGCCAGGTTTCCGATGGCCTCGCCCACGGCCTCAATCTTGAATGTGGTATTCAGCCATCGCTGGTCAAAAATACGATCCAAAGGCATGATGGCTTTGATCTCGTCCGGCACAATCTCGTCGTAAACAGTTTCAATGGCCTTCAGCTTCTCCTCCCGGCGCTGTTCCTCGAAAACCTTTAGCTGCCCGTCGATGGCGGCCACCGGGGCGTCGATCATGGCCACCAGCTCCTTGACCTTGGCCTCAAAATCGGTGTAGGGCGCCATGCACTCCTTCTTGATCTCCTTGCGCTTGGACTCCACGGCCTCCCGCAGTTTGTTCAGTTTGGCCTTTTCGGCCTTGCCCTCCTTGATGGTGTCCTCCGTGACCACCAGGTTGTTGTAATAGTCCAGCTTCTCAGCCAGCTCCGCCTTCAGCTCCTCAAAGTTGAAGCCGATTTCCTTCGGCAGTGCGGTGGTCAAATCCGTGCTCATGATAAATTCCATGGTCTTTTCTCCTTTTCTCGTTAAATCTCCGGGAGCTTCAGGTTTGGGCGCTTTTTTGCTTCCACAGAACGCCAAAATCTGATTCCCTCCGCCTTGGTGCTTTGGATATCGTCCAAAACCTCTTCCCGCTCGATCAGATACTCCCTGGTGTCCTTCCGGTGATTCCCCTCCCGGTCGGTCCACTTGATCTGCGCCAGCAGCCATACAAATTCCCATCCGGCGGCGATCATCTGCCAGATGACTTGGCAGTAATACTGGTCCGGGATGCGGCCATTCCAATGGTCCCACTGCCCGGGGTTCTTGATCTCCGTTGTCTTGATCTCCATCCCGCCATGGCGGCCCGTCTCCCGCTCCGTCAGCTCTCCGTCCGGGGTGCAGAAGATGAACGGGTACTCACTGTTGCGGATGATCTTGTATGGGCTGTCGTATGTAACCTCCATCTCAGGATGGTCCAAGGAGAACAGCGCCCGCAGGTGCGGCTCCGCGTCATGCCCATACTGGACGAATGGCTTCCCGGAAATATCCTCCGGCTCCCGGAGCCCGGTTTTTTCCAGCCAAAGCTCTTCATTGCTTTTCCAGTTGCTCATCCCCAGCATGGCCCCGGCGTCGGATGCGCCGATGCCGGACTTCCGCTCTTCTTTCCATGCTTCAAGGGTCTCCGGAAGGACAATGATGCTCATTCCTCGTCCTCCTCCATATACCGGTCGCCCCGCCGCTTTCAGCACGTCCCGCATCGTCTTCCCTCCCTATTAATTTTACTTCCCCGGCCTGTCCAGTTTGTCCAGCAGCCACATAAACAGATAACTCACCGTAGCGGCCCCGATATACGTCAGCGCCCATGCAAACGCGCTCATTTCGCACCTCCGCTATCCTTGCCGTTCGGCACAAGGCCGACAAACTCAAGTCCTCTGTTCCTGGCGTAAATCTCGCCCATGATCGTCCCCAGCTTTACGGGGTCAGGGGGCGTGACCCAAATGATTTTGTACTCTGGCTTTTTACTCATTGCCTTTTCCTTTCCCCTGTGCTAAAATAGCCACAGGACACATATCTAAGCCTAAGATTTGTCCCACCCGCCCCGCTCGATGCTGCAACATTGGGCGGGGCATTTTTTACTGCCCATCGCTGGATTTCAGCAGCGCGTCCACGGTAACGCCGAAGTAGTCGGCGATGGCTTTCACGGTGTCAATGCGCGGAGCATTGATACTGCCATTCCACTTCCCAATCGCGCCATTTGCGATGCCGCACGCTCTCTCAAGCGCCCAAATGCTGATATTTCGCTCATCGCAAAGGCGCTTGACGTTCTCATAAATCACTCTCGATCCTCCTTTCACACTTATTCGCATTGTCCTTGACAATGCGAATTTTCTATAGCGTAGCATAGAAAATTTTGAGGGAATTGCCCCCACGCTCTTGACAAGAAGATAGAAAATGCGCTATTATAGTTTTGCAGACATAATTCAACATTTTCTAAGGCCCGCATTCGGTGGGGGCTTGGTTTTTGTCACCCTCTGAAAGCTATTATAGTAGAAAATCCGCTACTTGTCAATAGCTAACTCGCTACAAAAGAAATATTTTTTCCTATGAATACACGTAATAAAATCATCGTCCAAAACATAAGAAGCTTTGCGCAAATACGCGGGACCTCGATCAAGCAAATAGAGAAAGACCTTGGCCTTGGGAATGGAATGATTGGTAAGTGGGAAGATTCCAAAAAAAGCCCGCCGTTTGAAACCATTGAAGTAATTGCAAATTACTTGGGGGCGTCTATTCTTGAGCTGGCGGGAATAACGCCGAGCGAGAACGAAAAAGCCCCCGCCACAGAGGGCGAGGGCTTAAGCGCAGCAAAGAAAGCGCTATTGGTAGCTATTGATGATTTGTCCGACGCTCAGTGTGAAAAACTCCTTCCGATTGTATTGAGCGCAAAACAAGTACTATGAGTAATGTTTTTATTCCGACTAATCCGCATGATAAGATATTGACCGATGCAGAGCGGCAAAAGTGGGAAAGCGATCTTGATAACAAGAAAGATGACTTCCCGTATATCGCTTTGACAAAGGCGCAGCTAAAGCTTTTAAAGCAAGCGCGAACCGATGCCGTATTGATAACCGCGCATAATGAAAATGATGCTGATGTACTCTGCGGTCATAGCTTTGCATATTGCCTTGTAAATGGCGAAAAGCGAGGGCTTATTGCTCGCCAAAGAGGGGCTAATTATCTTGCATATGCGCAGAAAGAAAACTCCCAAGCGTGGTCTATAACGGCGAGGGATTGCCTCGTTGCTGCAATAGGTGCTGTTTTCGGGTTTCTGCTGAATTGCTTGTTCTCTGGTTAATTATATTGCCACTGAATGTTCAGCGCTTCTCGGATAGCTTCAGCTTTTTCGGGGGTCGGCTCGTAGTCTTTGCAGGGATTGTCTTTCCCGCAGCCAAGAACGTACCAACCACCCCAAGTAGTATAGCGGACCACAACATGCTTGCACCCAGAGCACGCGATGCTTTTGCATTTCGGAAGCGCCGCTTTGTCAATGATGGCAGATCGGCGGTTGTATTCTCGATCCGCTTCCTGCGCCTCTGCAAGCTGCAATTTAAGTTTGCGGTTTTCTTCCCGCAGATCATTTAATTCTCTTCTTGCAATAAACATTCCAACCTCCATAAAACATATTCCACCTGACTGTCAGTAAGTGATAGCACCTCAGATTTTAGGCGCTCTCTAATAAGAATAGCATGGTTTTCTTCTTCGCACAACATTTTGTGTCCCTCCAAATAATTATAGTAACGGGGCTATATGTCGATTATTGCACAAAAGTTCGGGAGAAAATACAAAAATAAAAGGTGGTGTTCCAAATGTCAAAAAGCAAAATCCCCGGCCTGTCCTTTAGCTGGAAACGTGCGCTCGGAATCACAAAGATGAAAAGAAAAATTTCAAAAGCAACTGGGATTCCCACGACCAAAGCGGGGCGGCAAAGAAAACTTGGCAAACTCCTTGGTATGAAGTAAGAGAAAAGCCCCCGCCGTCTCCGCAACAACGGCGGGGGCTATGTGCAGACAGCACGGAGCGGTTGCCGCTGCATGATTTGACCATACTCCGCTTTGCTTAACTATTTCAACGCCAAAACCTTGCAATAAGACAGCGCTCGACGAGGTTCGGCAAGCCCTCATCTTGTGACTTCGCGGCGTGAAAATCGAAGAAATTAAGGTGGTATAAATGAACATCCAAGAGGTGTGCAAAATCCGCAAAGAAGAATTGAAACTGACCTATCAGGAAATTTCAGACACTTCCGGCGTGCCGCTGTCCACCGTGCAGAACTTCTTTTCAAAGTTTTCCAAAGCCCCGTCCATCTACACCGTCGCGCCTATCTGCAAGGCGCTTGGGATCTCACTTGACGAGGTGTTCGGAATTTCCGAACGGCTGACAAGGAACGAAGAGACCTTGCAGGCGCGAAATGACGAGCTGGAGCGCCATGTTGACGCAAAGGAAGACATGATCGAGATTATGCGGCGTGGTGTCCATATCCGCAACGCCGTGATTTTTATTTTATTTGTGGTGGTGGTGTTACTGACCGCGTGGTGCGTGTATGTCGATTTGCATTGCGCAGATTACGGATTTTGGAGGGGGCGGTGATGAGAGCAGCACTGTATATCCGCGTGTCGAGCGACGAACAGGCGCGGCATGGCCTGTCATTGCAAGAGCAAAGAGATGCGCTGACAAGATATGCCCAAGAACACAAAATGACCGTGGCGGGTATCTATGAGGACGCGGGAATATCCGCGCGAAAGCCGTATAAAAAACGTCCGGCGCTCCTGCGGCTGCTGGGCGATTGCAAAGTGGGGAAGGTAGACACGATCTTATTTATTAAGCTCGACCGATGGTTTCGAAATGTCGCGGGGTATTACGATGTGCAAACGCAACTCGACCAGTACGGCGTGACCTGGCAAGCGACGGAAGAGGACTACGAGACGCGAACCGCGTCCGGGCGATTAAAGGTTAATATCATGCTCTCCGTTGCGCAGGACGAAGCAGACCGCACAAGCGAACGAATCAAATTTATCAACGATGGGAAACGGGCAAAAGGACAACCGGCAGGGTCGAAAGCACCTTTAGGGTATGTCATCAAGGACAGGCAATACCAGATTGATAGCGGCACGGTAGATGCGGCGCGAGATATGTTTGCATCGTTTATCCGGCTAAAAAGTGTCCTTGCCGTAAAGCGATATATGCTTGACAAATGGGGCATTGACCGAGCTTATAGCAAGTATGTAAACTATTTCCGTAACCGTCTTTACATCGGCGAGGTTTACGGCATCGAAAATGCCTGTCCCGCGCTGGTGAGCAAACAGGACTTTGACCTTGTAAATGATATTATTCGCCAGCGGTCACAACGCTGTGCGGGAGTTGGCACGGATCGCGTGTATCTGTTTTCCGGGATATTGCGCTGCAAAGAGTGCGGGAAAACGATGCAATCGGAAACCGTAAAAAAAACATATACATACTACCGATGCCGGACGCGGATGCTTGACAACTCCGCTTGCCCGCATACAAAAAGGATCCGTGAGGATGCGCTGGAAGACTACCTACTGCACGAGCTGGAGGGAATCGCAGAACGGAACAATCGGTACTATAAAAAGGCAGATAAAAAGCCCACGCAAAGCGCGGACTCAATACGAAAGAAAATGGGCAAGCTAAAAACGCTATACCTAAACGATCTGATTGAGTTGGACGAATACAAGCGGGAGTATGCGAGCTTGAAAAAAGCACTTGAAGCTACGGAAGAAAGGCCAGAAATCAATTTGGACGCGCTAAAAAAGGAGCTGCAAGAATACGAAACCTATTCCCGCGATGAAAAAAAGGAATTTTGGACGCGCTTCATCAGGCGGATTGATGCAGACAACGATGGCGCGTTTTTCGTAACGCCCCGTTAGGCATATTTTACCTTCACGGACATAAAGGGCAAATATGCCTAAAAAATCCCCCGCCGTAAATGACGGGGGATTTTTCACTTTTCCAGCTTGCGCATAACGCTGTTATACACTCGCTCGTTGACGACCTTCAAGCTGTCCATGAGTTCGTCCATCACTTCCCACGCACGGGCCGGGTCAACGCGGGCCACCGCGCGGAGGAAATCGCTATCAGGCGCAGGGGCCGCAGAGTACGACTCAACCATGCGAGTTTCCCTCACCGGCTCCCGGTTCTGGTTTTGGATGGTATACAGCGCCGCAAGCCTCTCGTAGTTCGCCCAGCTGGATTCTTCCGTTTCCAGGCGAGAGATCCAAAGCTGCAGCTCCTTTTCGTCGATCATCGGGGCCTACCCCCTTTATTCCTCCATCATGTCCATTGCGCGACGCAGGGCATCCTTGATGCGGTCATCGTCAGTCTCGCGCATCATATCGTTGATCTGGCTGCGCAGGTGCTCAGTTGCGTCCGTGCGGCTGTAATGCCCGCGGACATAGTGCCGCCTCGCGTAAGAGACGCCCCTACCGTACGAATTGCGCATATCGTCGTCGTGATAGCGGCTGGAATAGCCTCCCTCCATCGCCTCGATCTTGTCGAGATTCTTGATGGTGCTCGCGAGCTTATGCACGATATCGAGGTCGACCGCGCCCAGCTCGCCCTTGCGGGTAATTTCTTCCAGCTCCTTGCAGAGCATGTCGCGCAGATCATACATAGATTTCATATTCATTGCCCATTCTCCTTTCAGCTCACGCGGTCGATGGTCAGATTGCTATTGGCAAAACTAACCGCCTGCGCGCTTGTATTCTTCGCCGCCACCGTCACACAGCAGCCGCGCGGCACTTCCACGATGGCGCTGACGTAGACGTTAAAATAGTTTTCCACAGCAGCCGGGGTGACGGTCGCCGTTGCTCCGTTGAGCGCTTCGCCGTTGACGGCAAGTGCCGTTGTGATCGCACCTACCGTTCCACCCGTGGGTACGGCGATATTTGCGCCAAAGCTCACCTTAAAGCGCGCCTTGCACTGCTGCGTCAGTCCACGCAGGGTGACAAGCCCGCTGCCCTCGCGGTGGACGATGCAGGGCTTGCCGCAAGCCGCCGTGGAGACCATCGGCACATTCTGCCCAGCAGGAACAGTAACAATGCCAGCGGTAACGTATTCAGCCATTTTTCTTCTCCTCCTTTTTCCAAGTAGTTGCCGCAAAAGGGGGAATGAAGCCGGATGCAAGTACATCTGTATAGCTTGGCTTGAAAAGAGCGTCCGCCTTATGCAGCAGATCGGCATAGTTTGTGAGTTCGAACATGCTCATTTCGGACTTATCCATAGCAGCAAGATGGTCTACAAATTCTTGTTTCAGCTCGTCAATCGTTTTCATGAGTTCAGTCCTTTCATATGCCTCGAAATCGAGGCAATTAAAATACAGCGGCAGGGCTATTGCCCCGCCGCGTTTGTCGTAGTATCGGCACGGGGCCGAACATTTTGTTGACGTTAACAAAACATTGCCAACAAAAAGCTATGCTATGCAGTTATCAGCAGCCGCAACCGGATCCACATCCACCATAGCCGCTACCCGCCCACGGGTTGCAGGTAATGTAAGCGGGAGAAGGGCACGGGCGAAGCTGCGAAATAAGATAGTTGTTCTGCGCAGACTGAGACGCCGCCAGACGCAGCTCCTGATTTGCACTCTCCAGATCGCGCATCTTGGAGTTGGTCAGGAAGTCCAGAATGGCGCGGCTGTTGGCGTTCTGATTTTCCACGATGTCGCGGGTCGCGTTCTGCACCGTGTTGCGCGTGTCGCACGCCTGCGCGGCCATGTCGTAGCGCACGCCCTCGATGCTG
>OCHD01000510.1_pt1 | contig 34766 bp, 30 predicted proteins | sample 1538481 | NCBI WGS metagenome assembly OCHD01 (sample SAMN04571699, study PRJEB22368) | human gut metagenome | biome: human gut; material: stool | host: Homo sapiens | place: Luxembourg | collected 2012-09-07
CATCGTCCCGCCCGCCGGGCCTTGCCACGCTGCTACCCCCAAAACGTGGGAAGAACTCTGCCGTGCACGCAAAGGCTCACCCTCCAAATACAAATTTACCCCTAAAACAAAAAACAAACGCCGCAGGGAGCATCATGCACTCCCTGCGGCGTTGTCATTTATATCGTCTCGCCTTCAGCCTCTGCAGCCGGTTTCTTCTTCCCAGTCGCCGAAATCTTCGGCTTTGGCGATGGTGGTAGGGTCCACCTTGCCGTCCTCCGTCAGCTTAACGGGTTCGGTTTTGTCCTGGACCGGGTTTGCGTTCGGCACATCGCCACCGTTCTGGATGGGAATGGTAACGCCGTTATCTTCCTGCGCGGGTTCTTCCACCGGGGCAGCAGGCTCCGCTACAGGGGTCTGCTCAGCGGGGGCAGGTTCCTTAATCGGTGCGGGCTGTTCCTCGTCGGCATTTTCTTCGGTTTCGTCCGCATCTTCGGTGCTTTCGGAAGCTTCGCTGTCGTCAAATGCGGAGTCATCCACAATCTGTTCGCTCTCTTCGTCCTGAGCCAGATACTTGCTGACAACATAAACGCCAACACCGATGGCTGCGCCCAGCACAATGGGAATCAGATGAAATTTTGCCATAGTAATTTCTCCTTTCGTGCGCGGGCAACTGGCCCGGCAGCTGTTTGGGGCGGTTGTGCCTGGAACGATTGGCACAACCTTAAATTAGTGTCAGTATAACACCCTGCGGGGCAGAAATACAAGTCAAATTTGTTAAAAGTCACACAAAATCCAAAAACGCGAACTCGCTGCCTTACATCTTGTGGTCAGCAAACAGCGGGTCATCCTGCCACAGTACGGTGTGCCCGGCGGCGCGGGTGGCGTTCAGGTCAATGATGCGCTGGTTGCTGGAGCCGCGGAACCGCAGCGAAATATCGTGCTGTGCGGGGATGAATTCGCCGTCCACCAGCACATCGATCAGGCTCAGCATCTCGTCCGTCACTTCGCAGCGGGCGTGGCTGGGCTGCAAAAGTTCGGTTTCGTATACATTGCCGGTGTAGCACCAGATGGTTTTGTGGGGGTACAACACCCGTACTTCGTGCAGGAACGGCACCAGCGCACGCTGGTTTTCCGGCTCAAAGGGTTCGCCGCCCAAAAGGGAAAGCCCATCAATATAATCCGGGGCAAGGCTGCCCAAAATTTCATTGCGCACGGCTTTATCAAAGGGCAGGCCATAACCAAAATCCCAGGCAACGGCGTTAAAACATTCCGGGCAGTGGCGGCGGCAGCCGGAAACAAACAGACTGGTACGCACGCCCGTGCCGTTGGCAATATCACAGTATTTTATGGTTGCGTAGTTCACGCGGGAAGCCTCCTTATAACATGCAACACTATATCTTGTATGGTGCTGCGGCAAATCATCACAATAGGCAGGTGCCTTGCACCAGTATACCAGCCGTGCCGGGCAAAAGCAAGCGGCCAGGGAACAATAAAATCACATATCATCGCAGCTTTGAAAAAAGTGCCTATTTTACCCAAAAAGCCAGCGCTTTTTTCGGCGTTTTGTTTTGCAATCTTTTTGAACGTCCCATCGCACTATATGGCATATATGGGTGCTATTAGCAAATTATATACAATATATTGTGGTATATTGGCTTGACTTTGCCGGGTCGATGCGGTAAGATAAATACGCTCGCCAAAATCATGGAGCGGTTTTGGCGTGGGGTATCAACCCGGCAGCTTTTATTGAGGTAAGGAGATAACAGTTCATGAAGATCATCAAGCGCAACGGCAGCGAGGCCGTTTTCGATATATCCAAAATTATTGCAGCGGTGACCAAAGCCAACAACGTTGTTGCCTCCAACCAGCGCTTGACCAAGGAACAGATCACGGCCATTGCCGACGATGTGGCGCAGGAATGCCAGAGCCGCAACCACGCCATGAACGTGGAGGAGATCCAGGATCTGGTGGAAGACGCCATCATGCAGACCAAAGCGTATGAGGTGGCCCGCAAATATATCACCTACCGCTATGTGCAGAGCCTGCGCCGTACCCATAACACCACCGACGACCGCATTCTGTCCCTCATCGAGTGCAACAATGAGGAAGTCAAGCAGGAAAACGCCAATAAAAACCCGACCGTCAACAGCGTTCAGCGCGATTATATGGCCGGCGAGGTCAGCAAGGACTTGACCATGCGTATGCTGCTGCCTGCCGAGATTGTAAAGGCACATGAGGATGGCATCATTCATTTCCATGATGCTGACTATTACGCCCAACATATGCACAACTGCGACCTGGTCAACCTGGACGACATGCTGCAGAACGGCACGGTTATTTCTGGTACCCTCATCGAAAAACCGCATTCTTTCTCCACGGCCTGCAACATTGCCACCCAGATCATTGCGCAGGTGGCATCCAACCAGTACGGCGGCCAGAGCATCAGCCTGACCCACCTGGCACCGTTTGTGGATATCAGCCGCAAAAAGATCCGCCGCGATACCGAAGCGGAGATGAAGGAACTGGGCATTGATCCCGGTGAAGAAAAGCTCTCCCAGATCGTTGAAGCCCGTCTGCGCGAGGAAATCAAGCGCGGTGTGCAGACCATCCAGTATCAGGTCGTTACCCTGATGACCACCAACGGCCAGGCACCGTTCATCACGGTATTCATGTACCTGAACGAAGCGGGCGAAAACCAGCGCCTGAAATCTGACCTTGCCATTATCGTGGAAGAAATGCTCCGCCAGCGCTACCAGGGTGTTAAGAATGAAAAGGGCGTCTGGATCACCCCCGCATTCCCCAAGCTGATCTATGTGCTGGAAGACGATAATATCCGCGAAGGCACCCCCTATTTCTACCTGACCAAGCTGGCCGCCAAATGCACCGCAAAGCGCATGGTGCCGGACTATATCAGCGAAAAGAAGATGAAGGAATACAAGCTGTCTAAGGGTGAGACCGAGGGCAACGGCGATGTATTTACCTGCATGGGCTGCCGCAGCTTTTTGACCCCCGACCGTTCCGGCACTGGCTGGAACAACGTGGCCAACGCCAAGAACTATGTGCCGGGCAAGCCGAAGTACTATGGCCGCTTCAATCAGGGTGTTGTTACCATCAACCTGCCGGATGTGGCCCTGTCCTCCGGCGGTGAGCCGGATAAATTCTGGAAAATTTTTGATGAGCGCCTGGAACTGTGCCACCGCGCCTTGCAGTACCGCCATAACCGCCTTAAGGGTACCCTGTCCGATGCGGCACCCATTCTGTGGCAGTACGGCGCTCTGGCCCGCCTGAAGAAAGGCGAGCCCATTGATAAGCTGCTGTACGGCGGCTACTCCACCATCAGCCTGGGCTATGCGGGCCTGTATGAATGCTGCAAATATATGACCGGCAAGAGCCATACCGATCCCGCCGCAAAGCCCTTTGCCCTGAGTGTGATGCAGCACATGAACGATAAGTGCAACGAGTGGAAGAACGCTGAAAATATTGATTACTCGCTGTACGGCACCCCGCTGGAATCCACCACCTACAAGTTTGCCAAGTGCCTGCAAAAGCGGTTTGGCATTGTGCCGGGCATTACGGACCGCAACTATATCACCAACAGCTACCATGTGCATGTGACCGAGCAGATCGATGCGTTCACCAAGCTGAAGTTTGAAAGCGAGTTCCAGCGCCTGTCTCCGGGCGGCGCCATCAGCTATGTGGAAGTGCCCAATATGCAGGATAACCTGGAAGCTGTCATCAAAGTGATGCAGTTCATCTATGATAACATCATGTACGCAGAGCTGAACACCAAGAGCGACTACTGCCAGGTGTGCGGCTATGACGGCGAGATCAAGATCGTGGAGGACGACGGCAAGCTGGTGTGGGAGTGCCCGCACTGCCATAACCGCGACCAGAGCAAGCTGAACGTTGCCCGCCGCACCTGCGGCTACATCGGTACCCAGTTCTGGAACCAGGGCCGCACCGCCGAAATCAAGGACCGCGTGCTGCATCTGTGATGATTTTACGGGGATATTTTGTTCCTTCGAAAAGAAGGCACTGAAGAAACTTTAATATCAGATAAAACATACAGAGGCGCGCTCTATGCTATTTTTGCATAGAGCGCCTTTTTCGTATAAAATAGCCCCGCAGTCCTAAAGAATCTTTGGGGCTGCGGGCGGGAAGGAGAATGGAGAATATCAGTGGTTCAGTTCGGTGCGCAGTTTTTCGTTGGCTTCCTCCACCTTCATACGAGAAAGGATAAAGGTGATGATGGCATCCAACACAAACGGAATGATGAGGTACATGATTTTAAGCATATTGATGCAGGAGTCCGGCTGAACAGCCAGGGCTCTGTCGAAAGCGCTGGCGGCCAGCAGCCAGCCGGTAATGGCAGTGCCGATGCCGCCGCCCAGCTTGACACCAAGGGAAGTGCAGGAGTACATGGTGCCATCCACGCGCTTGTGCTTGGTCAGCCACGTGTATTCTGAGCAGGCAGCGATCACGGCGTTCATATCACCCTGCCAGGGACCCTGGCCCAGGGCGGCAATGGCGGTGAACAGCAGCATCAGACCAACATTGCCACTGGCCCCCATAAATCCGGCTACGGCAACCAAAGCGCGGCTGATGGTGGCAAGGCCGTAACTCATCACGTTCAGCCTGTACATACCATGCCATTTGGCGACCAGCATGGGGGTAAAGATCAGTGCAAGGATCAGCGGAATATTGATGGCCCAGGAGAAAACGCCGAACAGGTTCTCGTTGCCAAAGATATAGATGGCGTAATAGGTGCCCATGCCGATCATGGCGGTGTAGATCTGCTGCAAAATGTAGGTGACACAGATCATCATGTAATATTTGTTGGAGCCCAGCAGTTTAGCGGCTTCAATCAGGTTGTATTTTTCATCCTTGGCAATCTCGTTTTTATCATTGGTGTTCACCAGTTTGCTTTCCGGAAGCTCTTTGACGGAAAAAACCGAGACGGTGTTGACGATCAAGCCAATGATAGCGTAAATGATGGCGATGGTGCGCCAGCCCTGAACACCGCCGCCCAAAGCGGTGACACCGCCCAGAGTGATGGACTGGATGAGCAGACTGGTGGCAAAGGCAAACATGAAGCGGTAGGAGCCCATTTCCACTTGCTCGGCGCTGTTTTTGGTAACAAGGGCTGTAAGGGCAGAATACGCGATGTTATTAGCGGTGTAGAACACAGCGTTCAGCAGGGTGTAGGCAATCAGGAACCAGGCGTACTGGGCAAACTGACCCAGGCTTTCCGGAATGGCAAAAATGGCAACCAGCGTAACAGCGCAGCCAATATAGCCGTACAGCATCCAGGGGCGGGCCTTGCCGAGTTTGGAATGGGTTTTGTCAATCAGGGAACCAAAGAAGACATCGGTTACGCCGTCCAGCAGTTTGGAAACCGCAATCAATGTGCCGACAATGCCGGGGTCCAGCCCTACCGTGTTGGTCAGGTAGATCATGACAAAGGAGGACAGGAACGCGTAAACCACGTTGCCGGCAATATCGCCGGAGCCATACCCAATTTTGTTATACCATTTCAAATAGCGTTTTTCTGTACTTTCAGACATGTTCGTTCTCCATTCTTTTTGAAGTGTAGAGGGTGTGTATTATTTCTTTTCCGGGAACAGGCGCAGGCCAAAATTAAAGGTGGCGTCATCCAGGCGGTACTGCTCCAGCAGGCGGGGGCCGCAGCTTTCGGAGCCAATGCCGTTCTGGGCATAATCCAGGCACAAAACAGTGCTGCTGCAGGGTTCCAGTTCATAATTGTGGGCTTTCCGGGTCAGTTCCTCCTGTGTGTAGTGGGAAGCATTAAAGCTGAAAGGCTGCGTGCCCACAGCGGTCAGGCGCACGGCATCTCCGGCCAACATAACGTAATCGCAGTCAAAATGGCTGCCGTTTTCCTGCGGGCGGATGTAATCTTCGTGCAGCTGCCAGACTGTAGCGGTGTAGCTGTTGTGGCTGGCGGCATGGTGCTTGTCGCAGTAACATTCCATGGAGCCCATGCCGTAATAATTGACCTGGGACATCTCCTGCGGCAGGAACAGCCGCAGACCAAAGCGTGGCAGCTCCGGGAACACTGTGTTGCGTTGGGCATGCAGGGCAAGGTCTACACTGCCGTTGTTGGCAACGGTCCAGGTTACATCCAGGTCCAGGAACTTCTGCACGCAAATTGCAGCAATCCCAACGTGGGTGTGCAGGGTTACACCGCTTGCCGTTACGGTATATTCCGTATGGTAAGCGTTTGTGGCAGCATGGTCATAATGGGCGGCATACCAGTCAGCTTTCAGCTTGCGATCATTGTCCGTTGGGGCACGCCAGACATTAAAGCCCATGGGCTGATCCAGCAGCGGTTCATTGGCAAAGGTCATTTTGTCAAACAGGCCGGTCAACTTGTTGAACACATAGGTGAACTGCTCACAGCTGAGAACCAGCATACGGTCTGTTTCGCGGATGGTGATGAGCCCATCCCCGGCGGGGCGGCCCAGCAGCTGCACGGCATCCTGGTTGCGGGGGTCGCTATTTTGCAAAGGAATTTCATCAAAGCCAAGCAGGTGGTCAGCTTTGATCAGCGCACTATCCTGTTTGCAGTGGTAGCAGATGTTCACAAAGCATTTGCCCTTGGCCGGTACATCCAGCGACAATGGCAGAGTGCCATCCGCGTGTGGCGGCAGCCGGAATCCACCCGGGAAAGGAACACTGCCTGCCGAAACCACCTGACCGTCACAGTTGAGCTCATAGCTCAACGTGGCGTAATCGGTCAAATCCACAAAATCCATGTAGTTGTGCAGGGTCAGGGTACCGGTGCTTTGGTCATAATGGGTCACGCGCGCTGGGCGGTAAATGTTTTTGAACTCCAGCAGGCCGGTGTGGGGGCGGCGATCCGGGTAAACAAGGCCGTCCATGCAGAAATTGCCATCGTTGGGCCACTCGCCGTGGTCGCCGCCATAATAAAAGATGGAGCGCCCATCCTGGGCTTTGCCTTTGTAGATGCCGTGGTCGCACCATTCCCACAGCAAGCCGCCCACGAGACCGGGATGACTTTGGATAAACTGGAAGTAATCTTCCAGGTCGCCGGGGCCGTTACCCATGCAATGGCAGTATTCGCACATCAGGTAAGGCTTGTCCGGCTGCTGGTCAAGGAACGCCTGAATGCTTTCCAAGGAAGGATACATGTTGCTGAACAGATCAATGTTGGAAAAATCATACTTGCGCTTCTGGCTGTGATACTGGGCACTTTCGTAATGGGTCAGGCGGGTGGGGTCAAACTGTTTGGTCCAGGCCAGAGCTTCCTCAAAGGTGCAGCCGTAAGCGCTTTCGTTGCCCATAGACCAGATGATCACGCAGGGGCGGTTTTTATCGCGCTCCACACAGCGGCGTGTGCGGTCCACGGTGGCCTCGGTAAATTCCGGGTTGTCGGAAATCGGCTCGTTCCAGTGCTCAACATGATTGTTCCAGTCAACATTGCCGTCACAGTACAGTTCCGATGCACCGTGGCTTTCGTTATCCGCTTCGTCAATCACAAAAAATCCGTATTCATCGCAGAGCTGATAAAAATAGGGGACATCCGGGTAATGGCTGGTGCGGATGGCGTTAAAATTGTGCCGCTTGATCATGGCAAGGTCGGTCTTGGTCTGTTCCAGCCCGATGGCATAACCGGTGACGGGATCAGATTCATGCCGGTTGACGCCGTGGATTTTGATGGAGTGGCCGTTGACAAAAATCTGGTTATCTGCCACATGAACTTCCCGGATGCCAACACGATCCGTGATGGTTTCGCAGGCCGTTTCCAGCACAAGGGTATAAAGATACGGCTGTTCGGCATTCCACAGAATCGGGGCAGGGACCGGAATAACCGCGCAGTAGGGAAAGGCTTCATCATCGGGGTTCGCTGCCGGAGCAGCAGTGCCGATCAGGGTACCGGCCGCATCGTAAATGGTAATGCGGGTGGCGACGGCCAAATCGCGGTAGCGTAGGCGGACTCTGATGTCTGCGCGGTCCGGTAGGATCCCGGTGGTGGTAAAATAGTCCTGAATATGCTGCTCCGGGCGGCACAGCAGGTAAACATCACGGAAAATACCGTTCATGCGGAACATGTCCTGGTCTTCCATGTAACTGCCGTCGCACCATTTCAGCACCAGTACGGCCAGGTGGTTGCTGCCGTTTTGCAGCAATGCGGTCACGTCAAATTCACTGGTGGAGTGTGCAACCTGGCTATAACCCACAAACTTGCCGTTCAGCCAGACATAAAAACAGGAAGCAACACCCTCAAAGTTCAGGTAGGCGCGCGGGGCAACTTCGTCCTGCTGGTAGTCAAAATCATAAAGATAAGCACCGCAGGGGTTTTCTTTGGGCACATACGGAGGGTCCGCGGGGAAGGGATAGCGGATGTTGGTGTACTGGTGGTGGTCGTATCCGTAGTTCTGCCATACGCTGGGTACCGGAATGGTATCATAATCCGCCAAGTCACAGCCGGGGGCATAAAATGGGTCCTGTAAATCATAAATGCTGTGGTAATAGCGGAACTGCCAGGTCCCGTCCAGCAGCTGGAATCGCTGTGATGTTTCCCGGTGTTCCACAAGGGCGTCATTGCGGCGGGCATCCGGGATAAAATAGGCACGGTTTGGCATGGTGTTTACATGCAAAATGTGTGGGTTTTCGTAATACTGTGGGATAACCATGGCGGTCCTCCTGTGATTTGAACAATACAACTTGCGTTCCGTGTGAAAATATTATACAATTTCCATAGGGAACAAAGACATAAACAGGTTGGGACCAAACATACACAAAATCAATGGATTTGGGGCAGAAACCGCCAAAAACAAAGTTTGTACGCGCGAAATTAACAAAAACGAGGAGTGATTTTTGTGTACATTAACTTCGGCTATCTGAATAACTCCCACTTGGATTTCAAGGATTATTCGGCCCCGCTCATTGTGGGCAGCTGCGGGACTTACCGCCTGAAAACGCGCAAAAGGCTGCCGACCTATTGGCAGAAAGGCCGGCGTGACTACCAGATTTTGTACGTTGCCAACGGCAAAGCACATTTTTGGTTTGACGGTGTGGAACAGGTGGTAAGCGCCGGGAACATGGTGCTGTATAAGCCGGACGAGATACAAAAGTATGTGTATTACCTGGAAGATCACCCTGAGGTATTCTGGATTCATTTTACCGGCAACGATGTAAAAAATATTCTGACCTACCACGGGATCTCGCTGGAGGAGCATGTGTTTTACAGCGGGGTCTTGCCGGAATACAAAGCGCTGTTCCGCAAAATTATTCAGGAACTGCAGCTCTGCCGCTTTGGGTACGAGGATTATATTGCTTCGCTGTTCAATGATATGCTGCTTCTCGTCAGCCGCCAGCAGCATGAAAAGCCCGAGGTGGCCGGCAGCATGCAGGAACAGATTGAAGTGGCGGCTGCTTATTTTAATGAGAATTACAACACAAAAATCAGCATTGACGCCTATGCCGAATCGCTGCATGTCAGCACCAACTGGTTCATCCATAACTTCCGGCAGTATATGGGTATGTCGCCCGCACAGTATGTTCTTTCACTGCGCATGGTCAATGCACAAAGTCTGCTGGAACATACGAACTATAACGTAAAAGAGATATCTGAGATCGTTGGGTATGACAACCCGCTGTACTTCAGCCGAGTGTTCAAAAAAGAAATCGGCCAATCCCCTGCGCAATACCGCAAGCTGCGCGGGGAACCGGCCGAAGAATAAGCAAAACCCGCCTGCTGACAGGAAATCCTGTGGGCAGGTGGGCACTTTGTAAAAAGATACAAACGCAGCAGCCCGGTGCAAAACCTGTACCGGGCGGCTGCTTTATGATGAAATAGCAGAGAATGGCAGAAAGTTACAGCTGGTCGATGGTGGGGTAGCTGTCAATGGCACCGTAGCGCTGCACACTGTAACCGCAGAACCGGTTGGAAAAATCCAGCCATTGGTTCAGCTGGTCCGCCTGCAGAGCGGGCAGGGCGGCGCGGTCCACCCCGTTTTTGTGCAGCTGCCACAAGAACGAGCCGATGAACCCGTCCCCGGCGCCGGTGGTATCCACGGCCTTTACCGGCTTGCTGGCGGAAAAGCCGTGGGCGGTGCGGGTGTAAGCGTGGGCACCGGCGCTGCCGCAGGTGTAGAGCACCAGCTGTACATGGCTCACAAACAGGCTGGGCAGGGCGGCTTCAATATCACTGGTGCCGGTCAGAAATTCCAGCTCTTCGTCCGAGATTTTGACCACATCGGCCAGCGGCAGGAACTCCAGCACCGTGCGGCGCAAAGCATCACGGTCCGGCCACAGCGGAAAGCGCAGGTTGGGGTCAAAGTCAATGATGGCACCGGCGCTGCGGGCTGCGGCAATGGCAGTTTTGTGGGCTTCCCGCATGGGGCTTTCCACCAGGGCAACGCTGCAAAAATGCAGGGCATAGGCGTTGGCAAACAGGCTGATATCCACCTGCTCCGGGGCGTACAGCAAATCGGCTGAGGGCTTGCGGTAAAAACTGAACGTCCGGTTGCCGTCCGCTTCCAGCGAAACAAAGGCCAGGGCGGTGTTGGCTTTGTCCGTCAAACAGATGTGGCTGGTATCAATGCCGCAGGCAGCCAGTTCATCAATGATCTTGTGGCCGAACGGGTCATCTCCCAGCTGGGTCAGCAGGGCAGAATCCCCACCCAGGCGGGCATAAGCACCGCACACGTTGGCGGGCGCGCCGCCCACACGGGGGCTGAAAGAGGGAACCTCGGCAAAGGAACAGCCGGTTTTGGACGGAATCATATCGATCAGCGCTTCGCCGATCGCATACAAGGTATCATGTGCCATGGAATGTCCTCCGTTAAATCGAAAGGGAATACAGGGTGCTGCCTGCGCCGCAAAGCTGCACGGCAACCTTGCCCGCTGCCGGGTAATACCGGGTGGAAAGCACCGCGGCACCGTCGTTCAGGAATATTTCCAGCGAGGAAGCATCCCCCACAACACGCAGGCTGCGGCAGGGGGCATCCAGCACAGCCTTGCGCTCGGTGCGCCCGGCGGCAATCGCTGCATCGGTAAAGCGCAGGGTACAGGTGCGGTCCGCTTCGGTGTAAGTCAGGGTCAGGCCGTTGGCAATGGTCAGGACAAAATCCCCGGCGGGGGAGGCGGTCAGGTCAAAGCAGGGGTCCGTTTCAACCGTTTCGCCGTCTGCCGGCTGGCGGGCTTCGCCGCGCAGGGCGTTCAGCTCGGCGGCAGGGGCTTGCAGCAGGCAGCCATTGCCGTCCTGAGTCAACACGCGGGGCAGGGTCAGGCAGTGTTGCCAGCCATACTCCACGGTGGGGTTGGTATAATCGGCATCCGGCATGCCCATCCAGCCAAACTGGATGCGGCGGCCATCCGCGGCGGCAAAGCTTTGGGGCGCGTAATAGTCAAAGCCATCGTCCAGGGCGTGGAATTCGCTCAATGTGCAATCGGTGCGCCAGTCACCCTGCAGGGCAAAGTAACCGCAGCCGTACACGTTCTGGCAGGCAATGCCCTGGGGTGATACCGCCAAAAACCACTGGCCGTCCAGCTCAAACAGGTCGGGGCATTCCCACATGTAGCCAAAGGCTTTGGGGGTAGTGATGGTGTTGATGTGGTTCCAGTGCAGCTTGTCGGCGCTTTCAAATACCAGCACTTCGCCATGGTCGTCCAGTGTTCGGGCACCCAGCACCATATAGTAGCGCCCATCCAGTGCAAACACTTTGGGATCGCGCACATGGCAGGTCAGCCCGGCGGGATAATCCTGGTTGTACATCAGGCAGCGCTTGTTGTCCAGATGGATGGCATCGCGGCTGGTGGCAAGGCAGACATTGTGCCCGCGCCCCTGCTTGATGTAGTCATATTCGCCGGGGTGCTTGACATTGCCGGTATAGTACAGGTACAGCATGCCGTCCTCTACCAGAGCGGAGCCGGAATAAACGCCATGGCAGTCAAACGGTTCGTCCGGGTACAGCATTACGGGCAGGCGTTCCCAGTGGAACAAATCGCGGCTGCGCACGTGCCCCCAGTGCTTGACCCCTCCCGTGGGGTCAAACGGGCCGTACTGATAAAATACATGGTATTCATCGCCGATCTGGCACAGCCCGTTGGGGTCGTTCAGCCAGCCAACCGGGGGCTGAACATGCAGCTTTTGCCGGTGGGGATCCGCCGCCACACGGGCGGCCCCGGCGGCTTCCACCATGGGGACAAGACGCTTCAAATCACGCTGCAAGGCATTCATAACAGGTAGCTCCTTATTGATTGAGAGGGGAAAACATCAGGCTTTGGCTTCCTCGGCTTCGGGGGTCCAGATCACCCAGGTCACAGCGAAGGAAACGCCGAAGGAAATTGCCATCATGATGAGGTACTGCAGCGGCATGTGCAGATGCAGCAGGATGCCGAAGATGCCGGTCACGCCGGTGCCGGTGGCACCAAGGCCGGTCACACTGGCATACAAAGCGCCGCAGGCACCGCCGACCAGGCCGCCGATAAAGGGCTTAAAGTAGCGCAGGTTGACGCCGAAGATGGCGGGCTCGGTAATGCCCATGCAGGCAGAAAGGGCGGAGGGCAGGGCCATAGACTTAACTTTGGCGTTCTTGCTCTTGAGGGCAACGGCAAAAGCGGCACCGCCCTGGGCAACGTTGGCGGCGCTGGCCAGGGGCAGCCAGTAGGTGAAGCCAAACTTGGCCAGCTGGCCAAGGTCGATCAGGGTGTACATATGGTGGATACCGGCCACAACGGTGACGGCGTACAAACCGCCCATGATGAAGGAACCGATGCCGAACGGCAGCTGAATTAAAGCCTGAACGCCGTTGATGATGCCGTCCTCCAGCGTGGTGAAGATTGGGCCGATGACAGCGAGGGTGAGATAACCGGTAACGAAAACGGAGACCAGCGGGGTAACAAACAGGTCGATCATGGCAGGCACAACTTTGTGCAGCCGCTTTTCAATCTGGCACATCAGCCACACGGCAATAATAACGGGGATAACGTGGCCCTGGTAGCCGACCAGCGGAATTTTGTACAGCCCGCCAAACACCGACTGGTAGGTCTGCACGCCCTCAGAAGCAACGGTCCAGGCGTTCTGCAGGTTGGGGTGAATCATGATCATGCCGATGACAGCACCCAGGAACTGGTTGCCACCAAACACCTTTGCGGCGGAGAAGGCGATCAGGATAGGCAGGAAGGTGTACGCCGTGTTGGAGAACAGCTGGGCAAACACATAGATGGAACCGCTGGTATCAATGTTCAGGAAGCCGTTGTTGACCATAAAGTTCAGCGCTTCCATAATGCCCATCAAAAAGCCGGAAGCCACGATGGCCGGGATGATGGGAACAAAGATATCGCCCAGCGTCTTGATGGCCCGCTGGTACCATGGTGCTTTGGAAGCGGCAGCCTGTTTGACTTCCTCCTTGCTGGCACCGGTGATTCCGGCCAGGGCGGTGAACTCGTCATACACCTTGTTCACAATGCCGGTGCCGAAGATGATCTGCAGCTGGCCCTGGGCTTCAAATACGCCCTTGGCGCCCTCAGCATTTTCGAGCTCTTTTTTGTTCACCTTGGAATTATCCGCAATCACCAGGCGCAGGCGGGTTGCGCAGTGTGCGGCCGATACAATGTTGGAAGCACCGCCGATGTTGTCCAGTACCTGCTGGGCTGCTTTCTTGTAATCCATGTTGCACGCTCCTTCTTTTATCTGTTGGCCCGGTAGGAGGTTCCGGGGCCTGTTTCATTTGACAGCTTTATTATATACGAAGGTGAGTGCTTTTTCTATTGACCAAACGACCCAACTTGCAAAGATTCTGTTATCGATTTCACACAGTTTCACACCGTTCTTTGGTAAAATGCACAAAAAACAGGGGAATGCATGGAAAGGGTGCACAAAACAAAAACTTCCCCGCAGTGATGCAGGGAAGTGTGGCGCAAAGGATGCTTGTTATAGCGACCAGACATTTTCATCTGAGTTGTCATCCCCGGTGGAGGCCCGGCATTTTAACTCATAATCCAGCTTAATCATCTGCGGCTCGGCATGGGGGTCCGCCAGCATGTCCAGCAGCAGGCGGGCGGCTTTGTCCCCGGCGGTGCGGTAATGCAGATGGGCGCTGGTCAGCGGCACATAGGCAACGCGGCCAATGCGGTTGTCGCCCACAGCGGCAATCATGATGTCATCCGGCACCCGCAGACTGTGGCTGCGGCAGTATTGCAGCGCACCCAGGGCGATGGAGTCGGTCGCGCAGAACAGGCAGTCCAGCCCCGGCGCACGGCCAAACAGCTGCTCCGCCTGGTGGTAGCCGGATTCCATGTTGAACTTGGCAATGCTCATTCGCTGCGGCTGGGGCACGAAACCTGCATCCCGCAGCGCACTGTCAAAGCCTTCGCGCCGGGCAAGGCCGACGGCTTTGTCCAGCAGGGTCACGCCCAGGTAGCCCGGCTTGCGCCGCCCCTTTTGCAGCATGTGGGCGGTGGCGGCCTGCGCCGCGCCGAAATCATCGTGGAACACGCAGCTGAACCCGGGATACTGCTGCCCCACGATTACCACCGGCACATGCAGGCTTTGCAGCACCGCGTGGTGTTCCGGGGTAAACATGGTGGCAATCAGGATAATGCCGTCCACCGTATCATGCCGCAGGGTATCCAGCGCGCGCACTTCGCGGGTGTTGTCGTTGGCGGTGTTGATCAGCAGCAGCTGGTAGTTCTGGTCGTCCAGTACCCGGCTGATGCCCTCCACCATGCGGGCGCAGCTTTCGCTGCTCAGTCGCGGCATGATCACCCCGATCTGCCGCGTGCGGCGGGTGCGCAGCATCTGGGCCTGCATACTGGGGCGGTAGCCGGTGGCTTCAACCGCAGCGGCAATCTGGGCGCGCTTTTCGGCGCTTAAGTACCCACCATTAAAATAGCGGCTGACCGCTGCCTTGGATACCCCGGCATATTGGGCAAACGCGGTAATGTTCATAGGCCGCACTCCTGTCCGGCTGTCGGCGGGGGGAAACTTGCCGGCGCACTTTTTTATCAGTATAATGCAGAAACTGGCAGGGTGCAACGGGAAAGAGCGGAGAAAAGAAAAATAAGAATGAATGGCATGAGGCAAAGAGTAAAATAGACAAAAAACGGGGATTGAATTTGTGCTTTTGACGGGAAAAAAAGAATGAAAGCTGAATACAAAAAAGCACACAGCTAAAAAGATTTACCAGAATGAATTTGGTGTAAAAGTTATCTTCCGCGCTGGCACAGGATGAAAAGATATGCTATAATATAATATTAGTTACACGATGAAAAAGTAAGATGCCCCTGATGCCAGTGCGGATGTGCGCGGGGCAATGATATGTGTTTAGTGAGGAAAAAGAATGGGACTGCTGCAAAAAATTCAGGCAAAAACCGAGGAAGCCCGCGCGAAGGAAAAGATCCGCCCGCTGCTGGAAAGCCGCATGATGCGGGACATCCTGCTGGAGATCGGCCAGCGCGGCAACGAAGCGCTGGACCCGCAGTCCGTTCCATTGGCTATGCGCCGCCGCGCCACCCAACTTGCCAGCGAAAGCGGCCTGAGCGGCCTGAAGCAGTGCGCTGTGGATGAACTGCATCTGGACGAAGCGGGAATCACGCTGGTCTGCAAGGGGGAGCACACGGCATTTTTGTACGCAGACTATAACTATGAAAACATTGAGGATACCGACTGCCTGCCCGCTGTGGCCGAATACCTGGTGCAGCACATGCGCGGCTATTATAACATTACCCGCAGCTTTTACAGTGTGCCCAAAGCCAACGGCCATGTGGAGGAAAAGACCCGCGAGGTGACCGTGGTGCGCCACCACGAGGATACCCTCTTTGCCCCCGGCCCAGTGCAGAAACAGCATTTGTTCTGATGCACATGAGATATCCCCCAGCATACAGGAATTATGCCGCCCCGCATCTTGACGCGGGACGGCATTTTTGCTATACTAATTTAGTATCCGGCAGGAACCCAGAACATGGAGCATTCCCCAAGAGGTCGTAAGAGGGAACACTCGAAATCAAGCAGGAATTTTGGAAGTTACCACTGATTTTGCAACGACCTATCGTCAAAAATTCACTGCTTTCTACAATTAAATATTTGCTGTTCTCTCCTACTTTTCTCTCCTTTTTCCGGAGAAGATTTTGGGGGATTACTATAAGGAGCATTACCCAAGAGGTCGAAGGGGTCGCACTCGAAAGTTTGCATCCGGCAGGTCACTTTGTCCGCAGGAAATCCCATAACGGCGGGCTTTATCGGGTATCGCGTACCCAACCTTTCATCGTTATCTTGCATCGAAATCTCGCATTTTTCCAAACGCTGTGCGAGGCGGTGCGATAAAAATTAAATAAGCAGACGTATCGAAGCGGTCGTAACGAGATTGACTCGAAATCAATTTGGCAGCAATGCCACGTGGGTTCGAATCCCACCGTCTGCGCCAAAGGCAGCACCCTGCGGGGCGCTGCTTTTTATTTTTGCGGCAAACTATGCAAGGGCTGCAAGGTGGGATTCGAACAGCCCGTGCCCGGCGCTTTGCGTCCCGCCGGGCTGCAACAGTCCCGCGGACTCTTGCAAGGGCGCGGGAGAATCCCACCGCCTGCGCCAAGTACCCCTTGCCCCCTAAATAGTGAATCAAATCTGATTCACTCTCCGGGCGGGCCTCTTGCCAAAAGCAAGGTTTTCACCTACGCGCTCACGCGGGTCTGACCGCACGGACGCTTCAAAACATAGTCAATGACATTGATTTTGGGGATTTTGTAGGCGTTTGCCAACCGGATGCAGCTAATTTCGCCCTCCCCCAGCAGGTCATAGGCCGCATGGCGGCTGATGCCCAGCATGGCTTGCAGATCCTTGACCGTTACAATGTCCGGGTACTCCGTAAACATGAGCTTGTACATTTCTCTGATTTCTTTACAATCCATTCGATCACCATCCTTATAGTTGACTTTCGCATATTTGCGATGTAAATATAGGATACTGCGCTTTTATGTTATGGTGTGGTACAATAAGGAAAATCCTTCAAAGTGAGTGAACGAAATGAACATCGGAGAGAAAATCAAGCGCATCCGCCAGCACCGCCGCATGACCCAGAAAGAGTTGGGCGAGTTGGTCGACCTCAGCGCAAACCGCATTGCGCAGTACGAAATGGGTTACCGCGTACCAAAAAAGCCCCTGCTAAATCAGATAGCAGAGGCTTTGCGTGTTTCCCCGTTGGCACTTTCCGATGGCGGAAACGGCCCGGCAAACGATATTCTGGAGCAGCTTTTCTGGCTGGACGAGGAGCAGCCCGGCGTTATAAAGCTGGTTCCCACCGAGCGCGGCATAGCACGGTATAATGCCAACCCAAACTTTGCGCTGCGCTATGATGACAACGATAACTGGCCGCCACGCTCCCCCGTGGCGATGTGGTTTGATGATACGATTCTGGATGATTTTCTGAAGGATTGGGCTGTAGTTCAGAAGAAGTTGTATGCGGGAGAGATTACGCAGGCAGAGTATTTTGAGTGGAAGATTATGTGGCCGGATGAATAAAATCCGTGTGTAAAGATAACATAACCATAGAAGCATTCAAGTATTCACGGAATATATCACCGATGCAGAGTTTACAATAGAATTGAAGCCGCCTATTGAAAGAATGGTTATATGTGATGAAATAGACCGCACATTTGGAAATGGGCAACTTACATTTGCATACTTGATGCAGAGAAACAAATTAGAGCAAGAGATTAAAGAGCAAGCAGGGGGCAAGAAATGAAAGACTATCTTACAGTTGTAGAGTTTGCCGCCGCTGGTATTACAAAACAGGCCGTATATAAGCGCATAAAACAAGACCTTGCACCTTATGTAAAGAGCAAGACGGAAAAAAGACTATATCAAAATAGCGGACATGAAAAAGACGTTACAATAGAATGGATAGTATTAGACGTTAAGGCTAACGTTGCTCTCCTTGTGAGTAAGAATGTTTTAGAGGCGATACCGTATCATTCTGAGCAAAAGAAGGTAGACTCGGAAAAATCATCTATAAGAAGCTGGTTAAATTCAGATTTCTTTTTTGCGGCGTTTACAGGAAATAAAAGACTCTGTATCTTGAATTCGAAAGTAAACACACCGAAAAATATTGAATATGGCACTAATAGAAACTCTTGCACCAGTGATAGAGTTTTTTTTGCTGAGTATAGAAGAAGCAGAACATTATTTCCCCAATGCAGAAGCGAGAAGAGTAAAACTAATAGACAATGAATTTGAAAATTTAAAATGTTTTTTTCCGTGGTGGTTAAGATCCTCGGGATATCCTGCTTACAGAGCAGCTGGGGTAAGCAAGGACGGAAAAATTCTTGCTAGAGGGAGAAAGGTGACGAACACATCTTATTTTGTTCGTCCTGCACTTCGTGTATATTTATAAAATGGGTATACCGTTTTATTTGGAATAGTGCTAGAAATTTCGATAGAGAACAGATTGCATCAGGCAAACTAATGGTATCTGTTCAAGGCTGCAGGTATAAACAAAAGGCGGAAGGCATATTTGTTCTCCCGCTTTCTAATAATTTGAGATATACTTTAGTAACTTCTCTAGATGAGGTAAGAGTTCTTAGAAAATTAAACCTCATTTTCTGCTAATGGTGCGGTGCCACTTACAGCCACAGAATGCAATTCTTTTCAAGCTCAGTTTTTCGCTCTTTCCAGTCCGGCATGAACATGGTAAGAAAGGTGTAGAACTGTTTGGAGTGATTGGGGTGAACCAGGTGGCACAGCTCATGAACAACCACATATTCAATACAGTTTCTGGGCGCTTCCAACAATTGCTTATTCAGTGTAATGATCAGCTTTTTTGGAAGACAGGAACCCCAACGAGTGTCCATGGAACGGATACGAAGCTGAGGTTTTGCCACACCGTATTTTTGAAAAGATGGGTAGGCCTGATCTAAAACTTCGCCAAAAATCGCTTCACATTGACGGTCCAAGTATCGGGTAACCAACTGTTGCTTTTTGCTGAAGTCTGTGGTGTTTTTGACGTTCAGAAACAGATAAACGCCATCCGTATATACGGTTTCTTTTGCGGCAGAAGCAACTTTCAGGCGCAAACCACGCCCCAGAAAATAGAAGGTTTCTCCACTGACATACTGTTTGGGCTGGGGAGAATATCGAGCAATTTCAGCAAACTTATCCTGTGCGGCAAAGATATAGGAGGCTTTGCTCAGAATAAACGCATCGATCTCTGAAGCGGGAACATCGGGATTGGCGGAAAGAAATACACGGCCATCTTTATGAATTCGGAGATTCAGGTTTTTAACAGGCTTTTGTTCCAGAAGATAGGAAATTTCCCGGTTTTCACAGCGCACATGGCGCATCATCTCAGATGCCATCTTTGTTAAAACCTCCGCAGTGCGACTGTTTTTACGTTTTCAATGATCTTATCTATGGTGTCAAAGGAGAGTTTCAAACCGCGCTCCTTCTCGTAGTGGTAGAACAAGTCATCGATATCTTGGGAAATACGGTCATGAATGGTTTTGTTGTTGGTCCAGTCAACCTGACTGTGAGCTGCGATGATTTGGGTAATTGCAATGGACATTTCGGCAGCAAAATCAGAAGAAACCTCTGCGTCCTGCGCTTCATCGAAGATAGCAGACAGGACGCCGTAAAAAGCTTGGGCGTGTACGTTGTTCTTGATGGACTCCGGGTAGGCAATAGTGCTTTTCCCGGCATGATAATCTTCCATGATGGCGCGCATCTTTGCCAGATATTCGGCTTCCGTAATAACTTTTTCTTTGTATTGCTCCAACGCGGTTTTGATACGCTTGGAAAAACTGTCATAGTAGGCAGGGTTTTCCTGATACTTGGCGCTGATGCTTTTGGTCAGCTTGCTGGTAATGGCATCTGCTTTGGAACGGGCGGAGCCCAGACTTTCCAGTTCGCGCTCAAAATCATCCTTGTTCAGGATGTCAATGGGGCTGGTAATCTGCTTGAGACCAGCTACCGAAAGATGTGTATCCAGCAAGTTCTGCATTAAGGGTTCATATTCCCGGTTGTCGATGGCATCACAATAGCGGATTTTCACGCTGCGGCGCACTTTGGAAAAGAAGGCAAAGGCAGATTGATAGCGTTTCAGCTCTGGTTTTGGAAGCGCTTCATAGGCCCGCTCTGCATTTAATACCAAGTTCAAGGGACGGCCAAAGGCGCATAAACGGTTGTAGAAGGTTTCGCGGCGTTTATCATCTGCCAGTGAAACTTCCACGGCTTCAGAATCCTGCGGATTTTCCAGGGAAGCAAATAGTTCCGTGAGTTGCGTGTAGGCCTCCCGCAGCGACCCGATGGACGACATGACATCCACCACAACACCTTTGAGATCGCCGCTGTCGAAGTTTTCAAGACCGGCACCGCTGTACAGATCCATAGCGGTATCCAGCTTTTCGATAAGACCACGATAATCCACGATCAAACCGTAGTCTTTTCCTTCACACAAACGGTTGGTGCGGGCAATGGCCTGTAACAGGCCGTGCTCCTTCAACTCCTTATCGATGTACAAAACCTGGCAGATGGGGGCGTCAAACCCTGTCAGCAATTTGCTGCAGACGATCAGAATGTCGATGTCACCGGCGCAGAACTGATTTTTCATAGACTCTTCGTAGGTGTCGGCATCGCCATACCGATTCATCATCTTATTCCAGTAAGCTAGTACTTTGTCGTCGGTACCCTCATCTGCATCGTCGACGCTTTCCCGCATATCCGGCGGGGAAATCACAACAGCACAGTTCAAATCCCCGAATTGTTCAAAACATTCCAGATAGCGTACAGCGTCCCGCTTATAATTGGTGGCCAGCATGGCTTTGAAACCGGTGGCTTTGAATCCTTCGATGAAGTGGTTGTTGATATCCAACGCGATACGCTTGATCCGGGCATTGGTGGAGGTAAGACGGCGGATGCTGCTCCATTTACGGGAAAGATCATCCCGCTGGGCTTCGGTAAGTCTCTTAGTAGTCTGTTGGAACCAAAGGTCGATGTTTTCCTCATCCACGTTCTGATCCACAAAACGGCCTTCATAGATCAGTGGAACAATCGCACCATCGTCCACACCATCCTGAATGGTATACTTGTGAATCAGCTTTCCAAACTTGGCCACGGTGTTTTTCTCTTTTTTCATAAGAGGTGTGCCGGTAAAACCGATGTAGCAGGCATTGGGGAAGACCGTGCGCATGCGAGTAGCCAGCAATCCATAGTTGGAACGATGACTTTCGTCCACCAGGAGAAAGACATCCCGGGACAGATTCTTGTGCTCCAGCTTTTCTGCCGTGTTGAACTTGTTGATAATGGTGGTGATCACATCGGCACGGCCATCCTGCAACAGGTCCACCAGATTGCGTCCGCTGGTGGCCCGGGCGGGATTCAGACGGGTGTGAGAGAAGGTGGCGGCAATCTGACGATCCAGCTCTTTGCGGTCAGTAACGATGATGACCCGGGGATGGCATGAGGAAAGCTCTATCAGCAGATATTTGGCCAGCATGACCATCGTCAGGCTCTTGCCGCTGCCTTGCGTATGCCAGATGACGCCGCTTTGCCGGTTGCCTTTTTCATCAGGCTGCTGGATGGTTTTGATAATCTCCTGGATGGCAAAATACTGCTGATAGCGGCAGATTTTTTTCACATTGGCATCAAACAGCACAAAGTAGCGGATCAGCTCCATCACACGGGCAGGGGTGAAAAGAGAAATCAGGTTGCGGTCCTGCTCGGTGGGAATGCGGTCATGGATATACCGGGCGAGGGCATCTTTCAGAAAGTCAGTATCCTGCTCTTTCCACACGGTCCAGAATTTTTTTGGCGTGCCTGCGGTGGCATATTTTACGCTATTTTTGTTGGTGGCCAGTACAATCTGGGCAAACTTGTACAGCTGGGGAATGTATTCTTTCTGTTGGTTGCGGATGTTCTGTTCCACAGCCTGCTCTACACTGATCTGCGGTGCTTTGCACTCGATGACGGCAAAAGGAATGCCATTGATAAACAGAACCAGATCCGGCCGGGCGTTGTGCAACTTATCGCGGCTGTCAACGGCGAATTCTTCGGTTACATGGAACAGATTGTTTTCAGGATGCTCCCAGTCGATATACCGCAGGTTGAAGCTGAGAATTTTCCCTTCGCCCACGGTCTCTGGGTAGCTTTTGCCCAAAAGCAGCGCATCGTAGATCTTTTCACTGGCGCGCACCAGACCATCTGTGAGAGGTTCGTCCAGATCGTCCATGGCACGTTCAATGTTGGCAGCGGAAAATTCATTTTCCGCACCGGCAAAGGTGTACCGGTTCAGACGGCGCAGCTGTCCGCGCAGAATGTCTTTCAGCAGCACATGGTACCGGCTGCCGCGCTGTGCTTCGCAGTCCTGCGGCGAAATATAGGTATACCCCATGGACTGCAACAGATCGAGCGCGGGCTGCTGGCTGGCAGTCTTTTCACTATACAAATCGGTTGTGATGGGAAAATCCTTCATGACTGATCTCCTTTTTCCCAAATGACATCTTCAAATTGGCGCTGTTGTATTGTTAAATCATCGCTCTGTAAAATCCGCTGCGAAGACAAATCGATGGTAATGGTGGAATCGTTGATTTGCACTTCTGTCAAGACATACTGGGAGTCATGGCGATAAGCAACGACATAGGAAGATTGTGAATCAGTATAGATCCAAAAGTTGTTTTCTGTAGTTGCGATGGCCGTAAAGCATATACTGACAATCTCTGTTATAAATACAGCAGCAACAAGGATCATGTAACGGGAAATGTTTTGATCGGAAAAACGACGCTTTTTCTTGCTATTTACCAATAGAGCGCCACACTTACCGAGGCATATAGTAAATTCTTCTTCAGTCAGGATACTTTGAGGTGGACAAGTAGGATTTTTTGTGGCTTTTCGGAGTGCCTTTCTGAGTTTTTTGTTTGGAAAAAACTCTTTAGTGTCTACGATTGTTGAGAAAAACGCCGATAATACGATAATAGCAAGTAAAAATATATACGCTGCAACCAGCGGTGGTGACAAAAAATAAAAATTGTCTGTAAGAAGTTGTTGAGTGAAGATAAGCAACGCATAGATTAAAAGCGCAAAAAGGCTTTTGGGAAATATTAATGAGTTCCAATCCTTTTTCAGATTTTTTATACCGTCCTCGGTAAGCCAGGATTCTGAATGTGGGAAATATTTTGCCTCATTGTTCAGACGAATACATTCTAAGTAGGCATGAAGCGCGTACGAAGAAAAGGCAACTTCAAAAATTTGCAACATTACATAGCAGAGACAAAATACAAGCAAGATATATAGTAAAGACAGAACAGGGTAGTAAATAGTATTCCCTTTAAAAGGAAGGCCCCACTTTAGTATATTGATGTTCCATTTTTGGAATTTGATATATTGGTACAAAAATGCCAGAGCATTGGCGACAACCGCTAATACGGCTGTCAAGACAGAAACGGCGGATAATAATATACCTGGATACTTTTTAAAATAATTATAAATGCGGTAAGTTTCTTCATTGGTGGAAGGTTTTTTTTCAATTTCCATCTGGTAAACCTCACAGAAGATGTTGGAAAATTATAGGGGAAAACGATCTCGACCGTGTGATCCTTTTAATCAATAAATAAAGTGATAAAACGTGACTACACAAAATGGCAATAGGCTTCCTTTCAATGGAAACTACAAGTAGTTATTTCTTCTCGAATGCCCCATGAGCGCACAAACTACATAAAGATCGATACTTTAAAAGCCCGGTAAAAGCACTTTCAGCGATTCGATACTGAGAATGAAGAAGTTTACAAATGTCATCGGTTTTATAAACAAAAGAAGGCCCTTCCATCACTGTTATTGCAGAGAGAACATAATCTGGAATCTTTATCATGATTTTTTCCTTGCCAACAGAATAAGGAAGCTCGGCGCGAATTCGAACTTCGTTTTCATACCGCCAGGCGGCATTTTTTATATAACCGGTCATTTGGGGAGTGGTGTCCACGCCCTTAAGGCCATGAATATTAACGGTTTTGAGTTTTTGAGTATTGTTGCAAAGCAGGAGATTATCACTACGTGCTTCACCACTGACATACACAATGTCATTCAATGTAACATCGGCACGTATGGAATCGATGGGGGCACCATCCCATATGTACACCTCTTTGGTTCCGTGAATCCAATTCAACATTTCGGCCCTGGGTATAGCAATTCGGATGGCATCCGTTTCAGGCTGTCCGTATAACCCCCACATAGCCATATTTTCACTTTGACCATAAGCAAAACTTCCGATGTAGGTTCTGTTCCATGTTGACCACGAGCCTTTCATAAGGGCTTCGTGCTGATCGTTGATGTTCAAAGAGTTCCCACGGGTTAACAAAAAGGACGCGTTTTCGTATATCTTCAAAAAGCTGTCCCATGAAGTATAGTGGTAATAGCATTTGTGATTTTCTCCCTTAGTCTTCAAAAAAGAGACCAAGGCGTCAACATCAGTTACATCTTTTAGCTGCTTTGTACACATATAGATTGCTCCCTTGGCGTAGGTGGTATATTAATAGGGCCAGACAGTGCATAATGATAATCGATCAAGACTTATTTTGGCGCTTTTCTATCTCATCTTTTATGATACGGCTTTCTGTTTTGCAGAGAATTGTTTGTTGGTCATCGGAATAATAGAAAAAGGTGCGCTCATCCGGATTTGAAGCGAAAGCTTTCTCCATGAACCGATCTACGGCATATTCATATTTATCTTTATCGACATCTACAGGCAAAATAAGGCGATTGTTATCAATGACAAATTGAATATTGGCAGGAGATTTTTCGATTTTACCATCTTGTATCTTGTAGAAGGGGTGATGGTGAAAACGCTTCCAAATCAGTCTGCATAGGTATATGATCCCGTCATAACATGCACTGCTTGCCAATCCTTGGCACAGTGCAGTCTGTGTTTCCGGTGCCAGCAGAATTTGCAGCACAGGGAAAAACCATTCAAAGGGAGAATTTAAGAATTGTGGTTTTGAATCTTGTTCGATTTTTAAATGGAGATTGTAAGGAACAAGACTGTTTTCGATTTCTTCGATTTCGTCTTTCTGAAAACAGTCGCAAATGCATTGGATTATTACATCTGGAGCAGTTGTGTTCATAATTTTACCCTGTACTTTCAGTTGGTAACAATGAGAGTTGGTGTATAAGAACGCTTTGGATGACAAATGCCTGGACCAAGACTATAACATGAAGTATCGGTGAGGCGTGTTATGGCTTTATACCATACTTCTCTTCAATCTTTTTTAAAAATTGCTCCTGTTGTTTAGGCTTTATGAAGAGGTAGTCAAATAGCTCCAGGATCAATTCCAACATGATATCGGACTCGCCCTTTTCTACTTCAACAATTTCTCCGGTATTGGTGCTCTTTTTGGGATGGGCGCCAAAGTTCGCAACACGACGCATGATTTGAAGCATGGTGATTAGATTGGAAGGAACTTCACTTCCTTTTTCGAGCTCGTCCAATTCTTGCTCAAGGTTCCTTTTTTCAATGTGTAGCTCTTCATGCAGTAACATTTGCAGTAAGTACCGGCTTAGTGTTGCACTGGAACGGGGGCTGATGTTATTGACAAGCTCGCTTTCATGGAACAAACTTTCGTACTTTGGGGGAATTAAAGGATCTAGTATAGTAGGTTTCTCTTGAGGGGGATATAGGCGTTGCTCCGTATCAATGGAAAGAATTTCATTACCTCGAGAATCGAAATCTAACACTTTTCCGCTTTTCATAATGACAATCGGCTTTTTACACTCAGGGCAAAAACCAACCTCTATAGTGATACCGGGACTGCCATAAGTGCCTTCCTCAGCGAAAAAGTCGCAAGTATCAGTTTCCAAATGGATACCTGTTCCACAATTGGGACATTTCATCCGATCACCTCGTTACTCTCACAATCCCTGTCAGCAAAAGCTGCATCAGGGCTTTTTTCTTTTGCTTCTCCTGCTCGATATCCTGACGAAGCAGGTCGTTTTCCCGGTCCGCAGTGGAAAGGACTTTGGCGATGGCGATTTGCTCGTCGAGAGCTGGATAGGGAATTTTTATGCGTCCGAAGTCCTCGTAACTGATCTGTTTTCCATCGCGTATGCCATATACAGCGATATTTAAACGATTGATGTAGTCTGTGCTTTTGAAAAACTGCTTGTAATACTCGTCTGATATTTTTTCGATGGATTTCAATACTGTATAAGCGGTACTTACGATGCCAGTATAGTCTGAATATTCTATACCGCCTTGAAATGAACGCAAGCTGATGACGAAATTCCCTTTTTCAACTTTTTTATAGGAGGAAAGCGAATCTGCCTCGTATTTTATATCGATACCAACCTGATCCCGAGGAACAATACCGCGATCTTGCGTTGAAGGCAAAACTTGTAGATCCCAAGAATATTTTTTGTCCGTTATACTTTTGAATATTTCGCGTGCTGGTATATATTTCCAGACACCTTCAAAACCGGGTAGCCGCCTTTTGCCTGTCAGCAACTGCTGCATGATATATTTTTTTCTGCTGTTGCTTTTCGGCTAGGCGTTTCTCTTTCAATACAATGATAGAATCTTGCGCAGAAAGGATATCAACAATACTTCTCCGTTCGCTGCGACCAGGAAACGGGATGACATAATTTCCCAATGAATCAACTTGAACGCGTTTCTGCCCTGCGGACCCAGTCATTTCTCGTTCTAACTTTTGCCGAAAAGAGTGAGAAATGGTGTGGTAAAAAATAAAATCACCATCTTTTTTGTTTCGTAGAACATGAAATTCAGTGCTGCCAAAACCTGTTTCGGTTTGAAGCGTTTTGGTGTTGGCGCCTTTCCCGTTTTCAAAGCAAGGAGTGATTTTAGCAACGAGAATATCACCTCTTTCAAAAGGGGTAAGGCCGCTTTTGATCTGGTGTATATCCATTTTGTGCTGAGCTATAATATGGCCACTGTCGTCAACGTCTGACATTCCAAGAAAGGTGGTCTGTGCCGGTTCCTTTTTCTTTCGGGGGGATTGATCTCGCAGATATCTTTTAGCTTTTTGGGCTCCCAGCTGTCGGGAATGATTCCAACTATGGCTTTTTTATACTCTTCCGGCACATCGCCCCGACGGATCTGCTCTATGCGCCGTTTGATTTCTGGATTCATATGCTACCTCCTATTGGGTATAACCCAAGGCAAAGAATATTAGGTCAATTACCAGTGAAATAAAAATTCCCAAAATATGTCTTATTTTTAGGCTCTTGCTTAAATAGGAGGGACCGAAGGCAAACTCAACATTTGGATAAGCTTTTTCTATCAGGCCGAAAAGAAAAAGGTTTACTGACATCAATATCATGCAAGATAGGCCAACTATAGCGGATTCCTGAGAATTGCTGAAGGAGTTTGGAAATAGCCGGCTTAGTGACCAAGAAAAAATAAGGGACTCAACAAGACTGGCGATTGCAGAAACAATATAGTTTGCGAAGGGTGGAAAAGGTGATTTTTTGATGTTCCATCTCGTTTATAATGGTTGCCATCTGGCTACAGATGGAATTATACCAATCCCGGTCTATGCTACTAATTTCAATTGTACTTTCTGTTGGCAAACGAAACGAATTGTATATGCGAACTGTGATTCTGCGTTCAAACTCCTTGGATTTATAGGTGAACCAAAGGCGCTGACTTTGCCTTTTCCTGAATTCATCGCTTGACAATATCGCTACACTATCATTGCCGGTGAGACTGCTTTGATCTTCAAATAGAATTTCGTATTCCTCCGTATAATCACCGGTGCGAAACTGTGAGTGAAGCAGGTGCGCTATACGAAGAACATCATCTTCTTTTATGATCTTCCCTTTGATAGTCAGCGTTTTCTTATACTCGATGTTCCCCATGTGTATCATTCCTTAGCTTAAGTTCACGGTTTGAGACGTTTCACATCTGCCGTCAGTTCGTCTACATCGTCCTGGGCGTCGAGCTTACGGCGGTGCGCATCGTACTGTTCGTACTGCGTTAAAGCCAGCTTTTCGGCTACTTCCCGCTTGACGGTACCGAAGTTTTCCAGGACATCCCGGCCATTGAACCGAAGAAAATCGCCCAACTTATTTTCCCAGTCGGCCATGTGCATGGGATGGCGGCCTTTTGCCTGCAGTTCCGCGTAGTCCAGGTACATATTGACAATGAGGTTCAGCGTACTGATTTCCTCCTGTGTCATGTAGTTCTTCGCTATGATGACGTCACCACGGCGGACTTTGGCTCCTTTGAAATTGGTAAGGCCCATATTGTCCTTGGAGGCATCGGCCCGGGCGGCGATGATCTCCGGTGCTGTGTGACCGGTAGCTGCATATTCTAGCTTGTTCTGCACCGATTTGAAGAAATTCTGGGCGATTGGACTTTTGCTGTCGTAGTCGACAGAGAGCGCGAAGATCTCCTTGACTTTCTGGTAAACGCGCTTTTCGCTGGCTCGGATGTCCCGAATGCGTTCCAGCAATTCGTCGAAGTAATCTGCGCCGAACTCCCTGGGATTGCGCAGGCGATCATCGTTCAGAACAAAGCCCTTCTTCATGTATTCGGTTAGAATCCCACTGGCCCACCGGCGGAAATGCATACCGACATTGCTGCGCACACGATAACCAACTGCAAGAATCATGTCGAGATTATAGTAATCGAGTTCGCGGCTTACTTGCCGGTTTCCTTCAATTTGAACTGTTCGGAATTTCCGAACAGTTGCCGCGGGGTCAAGTTCTCCATCCTTAAAAATGTTGCTTATGTGTTCACTAATAGATGACTTGGCTACTTGATAGAGATCACACATAGATTTTTGCGTCATCCAAATGGTATCGCCCTCAAAGTAGACATCGATCTTGGTGTCACCCTTTTCGTTCTGATAAATCAGGATTTTGCCGGTATTTTCCAACTCGTTGCTCATAACCCCAGTTCCTCCAGATACTGTTTCATCTGTGCCTGTACCTGCGCCAGTTCCGCTTCGATATTGGCAATGTTGCGCTGCACCTCGTCGATGTCAACCAGTTCTTCCTCCTCAAAGGTATCCACATAGCGGGGAATATTCAGATTGAAGTCGTTCTCCCGGATTTCATCCAAAGAGGCAAGATAACTGTATTTGTCCACGGTCTCCCGCTTTTCGTAGGTGGAGACAATCCGGGCAATGTCGGTGTCGCGCAGAATATTCTGGTTCTTGCCTTTCTCAAAATTGCCCTCCCCGGAAGCATCGATAAACAACACATCCCGCTGCGGACGGTTTTTCTTGAACACCAAAATGCAGGCCGGAATGCCGGTACCATAAAACAGATTGGCGGGCAGTCCAATCACGGCATCCAAAAGATTCATTTCCACCAGCTGGCGGCGGATTTTCCCTTCGCTGGCACCACGGAAGAGGACACCATGGGGCAACACGATGGCCATACGGCCATTTTCTGCATCCAGACTGGCCAGCATATGCAGCACAAACGCGTAATCACCCTTGGAAGTGGGCGGGACGCCCCAATCAAACCGGTGATAAGGGTCCAGCTCGGCCGTCATTTTTTTCTTGCCTTTGCTGTCCGCCTCCACATCCGTCAGAAAGCCGCTGTCCCACTTATCCAGGCTGAAGGGAGGATTCGCAACCACAACCTGGAATTTCATCAACTTGTCATCTTCGATGTTCTGCGGGTTGGATAGGGTGTCCCCCTGCCAGATGCGGGCGTCATCCACCCTGTGCAGGAACATATTCATCGTGCACAAAGCCCAGGTCTGAGCGTTGAGTTCCTGGCCGTAGATGGCGACCTTGCCGCTGGGCACCTTTTTATAGGCCTTCAGCAACAGGCCGCCGCTGCCGCAGGTGGGGTCGTAGATACGGTCATTCTCTTTGGGCTTCACCAGGGAAGCCACCAGTTCGGATACCTGGCTGGGAGTGAAGAACTCACCGCCCTTTTTGCCGGCATCCGACGCGAACATGGCGATCATATACTCATAGGCGTCGCCGATGATGTCAGCGGAGCCCAACTGGCTGGGACGAAGATCCAGCTTGTGGAAATCTTCCAGCAGATTACGGAGCGTGGCGTTTTTCTCCTTCACTTCCCCGAAATCTACTTGGGAATTGAAGTCAATGGGCCGGAATACGTTGCGCAACTTTCCGCTGTTGTGCTCTTCAATGCGGGACAGTGCTACATTGATCATCTGGCCGATCTGCGACTCACTGCGGTGATCGTACAGATAATCAAAGGTGGACTCTTCATCCATGGCAAAGCGCTCACGGCTCATGGCGCGCTCCACACGACGCATATCACCCTCATACTGTTGGATGTAATCCTGGCGTTTCTCCTTGGAAACGTCGCTGAGATATTTTACAAACAGCATGGACAGAATGTAGTCCTTGTACCGGGAACTGTCGATTTTGCCGCGGAAGCTGTCGCAGGCGCTCCACAAAACCTGTTCAATGTCGTTTCGGGTTGTCATACAGAAGTACCTCGTTTCATAGATGAATCTTCCCGCGCAAGAATCGCGGCGTAGTATTTTTCTTTTTCCTCTGCCAGTTGATGCAGCAAGGCCGTTTCGCGCCGGGCTAGTTTATGAATCTGTCCGATTCGTTCCTGTTGAGAAATCGGGGGAACATGAAATTGAAACTGCGTGAAGAAAGAGGCTTTCACGGCGCTGAGTACATTACTCGTAGTGCTTGTATAGATCCGACGTTTAACAGCCGGGGTGTTCAGCAACCAAAAGAGGTAGTCCGGCAACAGTGCGTTGCTTTCCATTCGGATGATCATGAAATTGGAGGAGACTATCAAACCAGTGGTTGTAGAATCAATGAGTATGGCAGTGTATGGTGTGGTTAAGCGGACGATAATGTCGCCGGGCTGGGTCAGATATTCTGCCTTGAGAGGCTCCGATGCGTGAAACACGCTGAGGTCCTCCTGGGCGATACTGCCATCGGGGTGAATGGAACGAAGTGTAAGAAGGTTATAGCAGTACGGTGTGGGCTCTCGGGACTCTTTGCGCGCTAGCACAAGCCCGCTTCGTACGGAAGCAAGTTCCCCTAAATGCATAGGCTCACCTCTGAGATGTCATGAAGTAAAAATAACGTGTACAGAGAACAACTCAACCTCTGCACTCAAGAGTATAAAGGATGGGACAGAATTTGTCAAGAAAAATTCTGTCATGGGATAAAAATAACCAAAGGAACCTACGCAAATCACACCTATATGCTAAGAGGGAAGATAAGATGAGCGCTTCTGAATATAGATGTGTGCATCGTTTTGAGTGTGTGACGGGGGACAACAGAAAGCGCGCATCACTTCTGTTGGATGGAACTTGAACGGCTTTTAGACAATCCTCTAAGCTGCGTTCGAGGGGAAAAACCACATTGGTATCCGCCAAAAGTGACAAGCCATTATCAAATAATGGGCACAGTGCATAGGTATCGTCAGCGGCATTGTATTGAACAGCAATATTGTTGGTATGTCAATCTTCGTTTAGGAAAAATGCATCAATCTCCAGCATCGAGGTCAGATATTGTCCAAAGTTTTGCAGTCCGGTTGTCTGTTCAACGAAGTTTACCAGAAATTTTATCTGATTCTTGATTTCCCCTTGATGCGCCGTATCTACTGCAAGGCTCCCGCCAGTAAATTTTCGATACAGCTTTTCCAATGGAATAAGGTCATAGCCGTCCGCGAGAAAATCAGCGCTTTTACAGCCACTGTAAACTCGGTCTTTGTATTTGATTTGCGAGTACTCATAAGCCACAAAGGGGTACTTAACGGTTGACTTGCCTAGCAGTGCGGAAACAATTGTTTCCGCCAGCCCCTCATACCCCATGTGGTCAGCCTTGTACCAGTATCCATAACATTTCCATTTCAACTGATTTCCCTTGGATGTATGGTTCAGCGTTCCTTGTGGCTCAAGCCTGCTTAAATCAATCATTTCCATAGAGCCCTCCTTACGCAGCGATGTTACGGATCATCTGCACCCACTGGTTGTCCCCAGCCATGCGCCCATTGGTCTTTTCAATAATCAGCAGCGGATCAAAGAAAGGAACATCCATCTCCCGGAGGATACCTTTCAGACCGGCTCGGCTGGCAGGGAGGCATCTTTCTTTCAAAAACTCCTCGAAATCCGCCCAGGACGGATTTTCTACAACGCCAAACGCGCGCAAAGGGATTCGGTCGGTGTAGTTCTTCATGCGGACAACTTCGTGCTTGAAATCAATGTCGATGACTGTACATAGCTGTGAGCCATTCATGAAGTTCATCCGCATGGTGAAATCCGGGTTCGTGCTGAAATGCTCGGCGTTATAGATATACTTATATATGGTCTGGCGCGACACGCCGAACTGTTTTGCAATCTCGGTGTTGCCGATGCCTTTTCTATGCAGTTCCAAAACCTCTACGATCTGGTCGGGGGTAAGCTGCGCCTTGCGACCCGCATTGCGCGGATTTGGATTATTGATTTTCAGCATCTTTGCAAGTTCTCGCAGTTCATCCAAATCAGCTGTGCCAAAAATTTCTTTTATTTGCTGTTGGTAATCGCTCGTCATCTGTTTTCCCCCTATGCTGTTTTCTACTATTACTATATCTTACTTCTTTAGAAATGTCAATAAATTAAAATATTTACGATTGACACATTGATCTTATGGCGCGGGTCATTGCAGATAACTGCCGCACTATGTACTTATTCAAGATTCCTTTAATTTTGCGGCACTTCCCTTTTTGGCGGTAGCGTGTTATACTTAAAATCAATAAATTTCCTGAGATTTTGCCCTCATGCACAGCTCTTGGCAGAAAGGTGGACAACGACCGATGGAGAACAAACCTGTAACCCCCGCCGCACAGGCTCTTGCCCCGGCAGTGAGCGAGATTCGCGCACTGCTGAAAACCTCCCGCAAAAGCATAGCCCAGCAGGTCAATCAGGAACTGCTGTCAACCTACTGGAAAATCGGTGAAGTCATCGTCCGCTACGAGCAGAACGACAGCGTCCGGGCGGCCTACGGTGAAAAGACCTTGCTGCAGCTTTCAAAAGCGCTTACCAAGGAACTGGGGAAGGGTTTTTCTCGCTCGAATATTTACAATATGCGGCAGTTCTACCTCAGCTATCCAATTTTCCAGTCAGTGACTGGAAAATTGAGCTGGACGCACTACTGCGAGCTGCTGTCCATCTCTGATAAGGATAAACGCAGTTTCTACGAAAAAGAAGCAGTCAACGCCGGATGGTCTGTCCGTGAGATGAAGCGGCAGATTGATAGTTCTCTGTTTGAGCGTCTGCTCCTGTCCCGCGGTGATGCCAACAAGGAGCAGGTTTTGGCGCTGGCTGAAAAGGGCGTAGACTACGCCAAGCCGGAGGACATCATCAAAGACCCGTATGTGTTTGAATTTTTAGGTCTGCCGGAGGAGAAGCCGTTCCTTGAAAGCGACTTGGAAGCGGCACTGGTGCGGCAAATCGAAGATTTCCTGCTGGAACTTGGTCGGGGCTTTATGTTTGTCGGTACGCAGCAGCGGGTCACTGTGAATAACACCCACTACTATGTGGACATGGTGTTCTACAACAAGATTTTGCACGCCTATGTGCTGATCGAGTTGAAAACCACCAAACTCACGCCCGAAGCTGCCGGGCAAATCAATATGTATCTGAATTATTATGCTGCGGAGGTCAACGACCCAGAAGACAATCCGCCCATCGGCATCATCCTCTGCACCGATAAGGACAGTGTAGCGGCGGAATATGCCTTGGGCGGCTTATCTAATCAAATTTTTGCATCCCGGTATGTCCTGTATATGCCGAATAAGGAGCAGCTTATCAAGCAGGTGGAGGAAGTCCTAAAGCGCTGGCACTCCCGTGAGGGTGAATCAAGGCATAAGTAAAACGCCCCTTAAGGGGCCTGCCACGAGTCGGCAATGCAGCTGGCCGAACCGTTCGAGGCCCCTTGAGGGGCGTTGTCTGTAATATGCCCTTCTAGGGCTTCCTCAAGCCCCCGGTTTAGCCGGGGGTTCTCAACGGCAGCAGCGTCTGGGCAGCGCAGGGAGAAAAGCACAGCGTTCAAGGGCGCTGACAAAAGAATGGCAAACGGACTTTTCGCGCTCGAACCAGCAAATATGCGTCTTTTGTATACACCCTGGACAGTTTGCTCCGCACAAGCCTGCGGCCAAAGCTTTTTTTGTTTTCATAGATAAGACATCGCGTTATAAAAATTATAGCTGCCCTGTTGAGGACAGCTAAGAGGAGAGATAACAGGTTAAGCGCAGAATTTCAAAATGCCGAAAGCAGCGCCGATCAGCCCCAGCGGGACCAGCAGCAATAGGCCGCCCGCTACAAACAGGCAAACCAGCAGCACCGGCAGCGCTACCGCAAACAGCAGTGCGGCAATCACTTTGGCTGCGCACCAGGTCAGGTGCAGTGCCAGCCCGATGGAATGGAAAAACAGCCAGCCAAACAAAAACAATACAAACATGGTAAACAGCACGGTGCTACCTCCTTTTTATCACACACATCGGCAGGCGTTTTGCCTGCTTATTGAATATAAACGAGCGGAAAATGCGGATTTGAGCAGACAAATAAAATGTTTTTGAAAAATTTAAGAGGCGGAACGATGAATTTTGATACCCCGTCCCAAGCCTTGACTATTTGCGGCGAGTGGAGTAAAATTTTTGAAGATACCCGGCACAAGCGGCAGGCCGCGCCGGACTGCCTGTTTGCCCGCGCGTACCCTGCGCGGCCTGGGGGAGCAGCCCGCCGTGCAGGAAATGTACCCGCAGAAGGTTAAGGCAATACCGCACAATTCCCGCCTAACGGCTCAAGCACCGCTCCGGCGGCTGCGGCACGGCATCTGCGTTGCCAAAATGCTCGATAAGACATCCAGTA
>OCHD01000553.1_pt1 | contig 32375 bp, 19 predicted proteins | sample 1538481 | NCBI WGS metagenome assembly OCHD01 (sample SAMN04571699, study PRJEB22368) | human gut metagenome | biome: human gut; material: stool | host: Homo sapiens | place: Luxembourg | collected 2012-09-07
CTGCCGGTAAGGGGGCGGGCTACCTTTGCCTGTGGAATGGAATCTGCGGTTTCTCATTTGTTTTTCCATTTTTCAGTTCATGATGCGCTGGCTTCCCCAGCTGATATGTATTTTCCCTTCGCTGTCACGCTCCCTGACCAGCAGGCTCTCGATGACGGACATGGTGACGTCGAACTCCTCGAAGATTTCCGACTGTTCCTTTACTTCGCCCGTCTTGATGAACTCGTTCAGCCGCTCTTTGGTAAGCACCAGCGCCATCAGGTTCTGCTCCACGGAGTCCTTGTAGGTGACATAATGCACGTCCTTCAGCTCTTTGGAGTCGAGACGGATGAAACGGAAGTAGAACTGCTCCATCTTCGGGATGTTCCATTGCAGGGATTCAAGTATCACGTCGTTGCAGGTGGGTATGTTCACCGAACTGCTCAGGCTCTGCTGCGTGCATACCAGTATGCCGTTGATGGTGGAATCGAACTCCGTCACGATGCTTTGCCGTTTCTTGAACGCCACGTCTCCCTTGACCACAAATACGGGACGGTCAGGAAAACATTCGCGGAGACGGCTCTCGTAAAGGTCGAATGCGGCTATGGACGTGCAGCCGACAGCCACTTTGCCGGGTATCTTCCGTACCAGCCTTTCGATGTACCTTGTCTTGTTCGGAATCCCGTCTCCGGAATAGCCCTCTATCAGGTGTGGGACGGAGCAGGCCTTGATGAGCAGCTTGATCTGGCGCATAAGCCGGAGTCCGGCATCCTTCTTTGCATCCCCCGTGCTGTTGTAATACAGTTCGCAGATGCGGCAGAACTCCTCGATGATGACACGGTAAACCTCACGCTCGCCGTCGGACGGGCTGACGGTATGTGTCCGTATCTTGTATTTTTCTCCTGCAAAGTCCCTGAACTTGCGTGTAATGACGGTCTTCCCGATAAGGCCGGCCAGCTCCTCCTTGTTATAGACATCCTGGTTCTGCTTCTCAATGCCGAACACGGTGGATTTCCCCGGACAGTGGCAGGCACGGAAAAGCACATGCCCCCTGAAAGCGGGGAACGGCTCACCATAGTGCGGATTGTTATCTTCCTCTATCTCCTTGTCCCTGTTCTCGTGGTACACCCGACTGCTCCAACAGACCATGTTTATGGAATTGTTATACAACAGCTCAAACTGGCTGTACAGTTCGGCGATGTTGTTGCGTGTGGTCGTACCGGTGTCGAGTATCTTGTATTTGAGGCGGCGGAAGAGACCGAGGATATGCCTTGTACGTTGTGACGACGGGTTGGTTATCTCGTCCGACTCGTCGAAAACAAGGCACAGTTTTCTTGAACTGCGTTTGACGAACCTTGCCATGCCCCGTTTCAGCTTGCCGAGCATGGAGGTGGATAGGACGATGAACACGCCTTCCGGCACAGTTTCCAGGTCGGCATTGTTCCTTGCCACCCGGAACTGTTCCCTGTTTATCGAGAGGAAGGGTATCCATGTCATATTGGTGGCGATGGCAGGAGCCAGTATGATGACATTCCGTACTTTGCGGAATTTGAGCAGGTATTTGGCACGATGGTACACGGCGGCAGTCTTGCCAGAGCCTTGCTGCCAGTTCAGCAGCGCGTGGCGTTTCTGCAAGACAAGGTTCAGGTCGTGTTTCTGGAGCGTGGTAAACTCGCAGGTCTCGCCGTCCTTGTTGATGAATGCACACCGGTCCAGGTATTCTTTCAGCCTGTCATCTTCTTCCATTTCCGGGAACAGCCGGTTCTGCATTTCGTACTCTCTCCGCTTGCGTCGGATCAGTTTCTCCGCCGCACGGATTTGACGCATGTTCTTTTCTGTCGGCACTTCCGGTATGGGCAGTTCAGTACGTTCCAGCACGAGGTCGTTGATACTTGCCGCCTTGTGCGGAACTTTGTCAAGGAGTCGCGGAGCATATTGTTTCAGTTTGAAGCCGTATGAGGTCTTCACCAATGCCACTTCCTTGCGAGGTACGGTATTTTGCGAGGTGATGTACCTGCGGATGACGGCAAGCACTTTCTTCGGGGTCAGTTTGTTCTTCTCCCATTGCTCCACCTGCTCCCGCGTGGCGTTCTCAGGCGGTTTCTGGTTACGGAACTTCGTGACCAACGCTTCCGCCTTGTCTATATGTTTGTTCAACTTGGCGTGCGCCTTCAGCTCGTACATGTACTTGGCAAGTTTGTACTCGAACAGCTCAAGTTCTTCCTTGTCGATCCGGTTGGTTTCGCGCATCAGGTCGAAACGCAACCGGTGTTTCATCGCCCTGGCCTCGCCGATGCGCTTTTTCAGCTCGTCCGCCGTTATGAATTCTTCCGCGTTGTAAGCCTGCATCTTGATGTGGCCCGATTTACGGAGAAATACCATGATTTTCGTATTGAAGTCATGGACTCCGACTGCGGCAAAGGCTGACGGGCCCAACTTCGTCTGACCGACAAATGAGAATCTGCCGTTTATACCGGCTATCCGTGTCTTCTCCCAGAACCCGCTCTGCATGAAGGAACAGGGCACGATGACCATCAGGATTCCTGCCGGATTGAGCACATCGTAAGCCTTGTCCATATAGTATTCCTGCGACAGTTTGTAGTCGAACTTCAAGTTAAAAGGAGGATTGCCGATGATAACATCGAAACGTTGTTCCGGATAGTATTGCCGGATATCGCATTTCTCGATATGGGCTTCCGGGTAGAGGTATCGTGCGACAGACACGGCCTTGCCGTCTATGTCGAAGCCGTAGGCATTATGCGGGTTGGGCAGATGGTTGAAGAAGTTGCCCATACCGCAACACATGTCAAGAACCATTTCGGATGAGACAGGACACAGCATATCCACCATGTCCCGGCATATTTCATGCGGGGTGAAGAACTGTCCCATCTCGAACTCCTTCTTCGCTTCGGCATACTCGTGGTAGCTGGCAAAGTCGGACTGTTTGAGGTTGTGCAGCCCTCCGATACCGGTATAGCAGTTGTAGATGCTCTCCGCCGGAATGAGGTCCTTGCCGGAGTCTATGGCGAAAAGTATCTTCTCGTTGACTTCGGCACGCATACCTTGCGGTATCTGTTGGGGGATGATGGCATACATGACTTTATCTGTTTATCGTTAAAAATGAAAACACCCCGCAAGGATTGCCTTACGGGGTGCTGTGTAAATCTTATCATGGTCAGTTTTCTCTTAGGGTGATTTCATCCAGATGCAGACGCTTGAAACAACTTTCGGCTGCCGCACTGTCCTTGAACCGGACATCGATACGTCCGTTCTTGTAGAATCGGATTTGCTCGGCATTGGTGGTCGTAAGGTCGTACCAGTCTGTGACAGAAATGTCGTTGTCATCAAAACGGATAATCATCTTTGAATTTCCATTCAGTATGTCATCCGCACCGTAGGCAATGCCGGCACACAGGGTTTCCAGTTCTCCGCCGTAGTTGTAGGAGATTCTGTTCCTTTGGTTGTATTGCATGGAAAAATCGTCGAAACGGATGATTTCGGGAAAGATTATCTTGTCCTTCTTCAACTCCGTCTTGACTTTGCTCCAGTATGCCGGTCTGACAACTTTGCTCAGGCGTGCGAGCAGTTCTTCCACGGCCATTTCCCGGAAACTCTTGCCGCCCAAGTGTTCGATGACTACATCTACATATGTGTCATAAACAGGACGGAAGCCCATCGGAAGTTTTTTTTCGTCTATTTTATACTCAGGAACCGACACTTTGTAAGTCCTGTTGAAATAAGAAATGATGCGGTTCGCAAAATTCGCGTTGGCGTTTCGGTTCTTATCCACCAGATCGTTAATCAGATCAAACGGTTTGAACTCGTTGTGTGAATAGTCTTCCCTGTCGTTATGGTAAGTGTAGAAATCACGCATGGAAACCTTGCCGTTTTCTTCGTAATGGAACTTACGTTCGGCTTGGTATTGTTCGGCTTCTTCCTTGAAGACGGCGTACCAGCGGTCAATCTGGTCGAGTGTCTTGTAAAGCAGGTTTTGCTGCGTCTGGCAATAGACACGGTCCTGTTCCGTAATCTTGTCCTCGTTTCTCACTTGTACGCTCAGAATGCCTTGAAGCAGGTCGGGAGCGTTGCCGGCCTTGGGTGCTGTTGTCGTTTGCATATCTGTTAGGGTTAAATGTTAAAAATTATCCGGTTTAATCCGGTAGAAATAAGTGATGTGCTTTTCCATGTCCTTGACTATCTTGACCTGCTCGGGATGGAAGTTGAGCCTCCTCGTTTCGATCGGGGCATTAAACGTTTCCCATTCGGCGGAAGGTAAGAACACATATTCCCGACGGAAACACCATAACACGATTTGATTATCCCAATTTCCCTTGAACACCGTTCCTTCGTAGTCCTTCAGGAACTGCCGGAACTCGGCTTCGTCCCGAAAAGCGATGTCAAAGCCTTGATAGAGATTGCCGTTTTCCGATTCCTCCCTTTTGTGTAGGTAGAACTTCCGGTAGGTCTCGGTCGTGAAATCTCCATACCTGGGATTGGGTTCGGCATAAAACCATAACGGTACCTTAGCCAGAAATGACACCGAACCGTTGGCGCAAGCACCGCAATGCCCCCAGTCCTTGAACACCCCTTCCGTCCATTTCAGGAATTTCAGTTCCTCCGGATTCACGGAATGGAATGCGCCTCCGCTGACACTCAGACGGATATTGCCGTCCTCTTCCCACACGAAAGGCACATACGGCTGTTCGCATACGGAAAGATATCCTTCTTTTGCACTCCTGCTGTCAATAAGGGCGTTTCCGTAATAATCCCCGTGTTCGGTTACATATACCAGCCTGTCGCCGATTTGAGGTGTAATTTCGGAGCGTGTCCGCTCAATGAGTTCAACATAATTGTTGGCCATATCCACATCTTTCTGTGTCAGCCAATGCTGGTGGTCGTATGAAACATTCCGCTCTCTGAGTGTTTCGATACTGTACTTTTCTTTTGTTACCTGCTGTGACATAACAATTTATTTTTAGTGATCCGGCTTTTCGGGGCCGGAGTTCCCGTAACTACAGGCCATAAAAGGTCGTGTCCCGTACATGCAAGGTTGGCGGGAAAAATACCGCAAGCCCTCCGGGCGAGGATGATTTTTCCACGACACCCGGAGGGCTTGACCTTGCTTGTACGAACAGGACACGGGTTACCTTTGCCTGTGAGTTACGGGGATTCGGCTACGGTATGGCTGTCATGTCCGCTGTATATGTTTCTTGAAATGACCGTGATATTTTATGCCCGAAAATTACCGGCAATCACGAAAAAATGCTACCTTTGCATCAAGAAAAAAGAGTTATTTGAAAGCATGAGGAATATAGTGATTCTAAACAGCTTGGAATTTTCTTATCCGTTGCCCGTTCTCATGCGAGTTTTCTACAAAGCGTTGATAATCAAATAAGATACTTCAGATTACAACAAATATACTAATTTCTTTGTAATAGGGAATATGAAAATGTGAGATTTCTTAGTCAAGAGCCAAGAGTCTTAGAGTTCTCTCGGCTTCTCTTCGTCCGAAGGAGTGGTAGTATCTCTCGTTTTCGGCAGGAGATTATTATCAAAATGACAATATGGGAAAGATAGTCGAGAAAGGATTTTTTTGGTGTGGTTGCTTGAGGATAAAAGAAAAAATGTATTTTTGCTACAAAACAAAAATGTAGCCCATGAAAGACATAACCTTTGTTGATCTGGAAGTAACGCTGAACACCTGCCGGGTAGTGGATATCGGAGCTGTCCGATCCGACAGAACTCCTTTTCATGAAAATTCCTTTGATAATCTGTTGCTTTTTTTGCATCAGGTACCTTATATTGGCGGGCATAATATATTAAAACATGACCTTTCTTATTTGAAACCTCAGTTTGAGAAAGCAGGCTGCCGACAACCGAAAATAATTGATACGCTCTATCTATCCTCGTTGCTGTTCCCGGAAAAACTGCATCATCAACTGTCCAAGGATGATAAGTTACAGGCTGATAAACCCAATAACCCGGTAAACGATTCGCTGAAATCGTTGTTGTTATTCGAGGAAGAACAAAACGCTTTTGAACGCTGATAGTATGCTGAAAATGATCTATTACGGGTTATTGCATGATACGGATGAGTTCGGCGGCTTTTTTGATTACATAGATTATGCACCGGATATTCTGGATGATTTATCGGGTAGTATCCTTGAGTGTTTCAGTAAAGACATCTGTATATCTTCTCCGCTTGCTGAATTGATCACCTCTTATCCGGTGGAATTGGCTTATGGCCTGTCTTTGATTAATTGTTGGAATAGCAGTTCCGGCATTCCGCTTTGGGTATTGCATAATTACCCGAAGGTAGGATGGGTGATGGAGCGTTTGCGGGATACGCCTTGTGAAAATAACGAATGTGCTTATTGCAGAGGAGCATTTAACGGTAAGGAAGGACTGAAATATTTTTTCAAATATGATTCGTTCCGTACCTATGAAGGAGAAGATCTGCAGCAGAAAGCGGTGGAGGCTGCGATTGAAGGAGAATCTCTTTTGGCTGTTTTTCCGACAGGCGGAGGAAAATCCATCACATTCCAGCTCCCGGCTTTGATGAGCGGTAAACGGATAAAAGGACTTACTGTCGTTATCTCTCCCTTGCAATCCCTGATGAAGGACCAAGTGGATAACCTGTGGAAAAATGAAATCATGGATGTTGTTACCATCAACGGGATGTTAGACCCGGTGGAACGTGCCCATGCTATCCAAAGGGTGGAAGAAGGGTCGGTTTCCATCTTGTATATATCGCCGGAGTCGCTTCGTTCGAAAACGATAGAACGGTTGTTGGTCGGGCGGAAAGTGGTTCGTTTCGTTATTGACGAGGCACACTGTTTCTCAGCTTGGGGACAGGATTTCCGTGTGGATTATCTATATATAGGTGATTTCATACGTCTGTTACAGGAACAAAAAGGAGGGAAGCAGGCGATACCGGTGTCCTGTTTTACAGCCACTGCCAAGCAGAATGTAATACAAGATATCAAAGACTATTTTTTCGAAAAGCTAAATATACGCTTTAAAACATTTTGTTCGGGAAGTACCCGCAAAAATCTAAAATACAAAGTTTTCAAGGTAGAAAATGAAGATGAAAAATATGGACTGTTACGGAGTATCATTGAAGACCATGATTGTCCGGCTATAGTTTATGTTTCCCGTACCCGTACGGCAGCCAAAGTTGCCACGCGCTTGCAGCAGGATGGTTTTTCGGCCGGTACTTTTCACGGAAAGATGGAAACCCGGATGAAAACGTCCAGTCAGAATGATTTCATAGACAATAAAATCCGGATAATGGTCGCTACCTCTGCTTTTGGAATGGGGGTCGACAAGAAAAATGTCGGTCTGGTGGTTCATTACGAGATATCGGATTCATTGGAAAATTATGTGCAGGAGGCTGGTAGAGCCGGGCGTGACGAATCAATTGAGGCGGATTGTTACGTTCTTTTCAACGAAGAGGATCTGGACAAGCACTTCTATTTGCTAAACCAGACCAAACTGCGTATTAAAGAGATACAGCAGGTTTGGAAAGCAATTAAAGAACTTACCAGTTCCAGGATTTCGTTGTCAGCTCTTGAACTTGCCCGTAAAGCTGGTTGGAATGAAAATATTCTGGACGTGGAAACGCGTGTAACCACTGCAATAGCCGCGCTTGAGGAGGCCGGTTATATTCGGCGGGGGCAAAACAATCCATGTGTTTTTGCTGATAGTATCCTTGCGAAAACAGCTCAGGAGGCTATCGATAGAATAACAGTCTCTCCACGTTTTGATGACACTCAAAAGGAAGAAGCGATACGTATCATCAAAAAATTAATTTCGACGAGAAGCCGCAAGCATGTAAATGGCGAGATCCCGGAATCTCGTATCGATTATATCTCGGACCATTTGGGGATATCCCGGCAAGAAGTGATGCTGGTCATTCGCTTGTTGCGGGAAGAGAATATTCTGGCAGACGCTTGTGACTTGACAGCTTATATAAAAAAAGGTGAAAACAGCAATCGTTCGCTTGAAACAGTCCTTCTTTACAACCGTCTTGATGAATACCTTTTATCCGTTTTTACCGCAAAAGAACAATCTTTCAATCTGAAAGAGCTACGGAAAGAAGCCGAGATCGAGACTGGAAAAAGTATTTCGCCAGATAAGCTAAACAGACTCCTTAATTTTTGGTCTGAAAAGAACTGGATCAAACGGATATACTTGGATAAAGCGCATAATTATGTCACGATTGCCCGTACCGGATCGGTCCTCGATCTGGAAGAACTGACGGAAGGGAGGCATCTCTTGTCTGATTTCATCATTCGTTATTTGTTTGAGAAAACAGGACAGTCCAGCGAGCTGGAACAGAGCGGAAATATTTTGGTCGAGTTTTCCATGCTTGAGCTGAAAGAGGCGTATGAGAAGGATGTCAGGAAACAATTGTTTGGGCATACCATTCGGATGGAAGACATTGAAGATACTCTTTTGTATCTTTCGCGGATAGAAGCCTTACAGATCGAAGGTGGCTTCTTGGTGTTATACAACCGATTGCAGATAGACAGATTGGTTCTGAATAATAAGATGCAATATAAACAGGATGATTATCATAAACTCGAACTGTTTTATGCCAATAAGATCCAGCAGATTAATATTGTCGGTGAATATGTACGGAAAATGCTTTCCGGTAATAGCGATGCATTGGAATTTGTTGACGACTATTTCCAACTGAATTATTCGTCATTCCTCCAAAAATATTTCCCTGGTAAACGGAGGGATGAGATTAACCGGAAAATGACGAATACCAAACTTCAGCGGTTATTGGGGGAATTGTCCGAAACACAATTGGAGATTGTCAAGGATGACCGTCCCGGTTCTATAGTTGTCATGGCGGGACCCGGAAGTGGAAAGACACGTGTACTTGTTCATAAACTGGCTTACTTGCTGTTGGAGGAAGATGTCAAGCACGAACAACTCTTGATGCTGACTTTTTCTCGTGCTGCTGCGAGCGAATTCAGACGACGGTTATGGGATTTGATAGGGACTGCTGCTGGTTATGTTGAGATCAAGACTTTCCACTCTTATTGTTTCGACCTGTTAGGGCTGCAAGGTTCTTTAGAAAAATCATCTTCCGTAATTATCGATGCCGTGGGAAAAATAGGCAATGGGGAAGTAGAGATAAATCGTATTACAAAAACGGTTCTGGTGATTGATGAGGCGCAGGATATGACTGAAGACGAGTTTGCACTGGTGGAGGCGCTTATTCGTAAAAATGAGAACTTGAAGGTAGTCGCGGTAGGTGACGATGACCAGAATATTTACAGTTTCCGTCGTTCGAATTCCCGATATATGAGAAAGCTGGTCGATGAATACGGTGCTCGTACGCATGATTTGCTGGTCAATTTCCGAAGCAAAAAGTGTTTGGTTGAGTTTGCGAATCGTTTCTGGGAAACTATACCTGAAAGAATGAAGCAGTCGCGGATCATTTCTCACGACCAGGATGAAGGTGAGATCCGTATCGTTCAATACCAGTCGCCGAATATGGTTATACCATTGGTGCAGGATATTTGTGCAACCCCTCTGATCGGAACGACCTGCGTATTGACTCAGACAAACTGGGAAGCGATACAGGTTGCCTGTTTGTTGAAAGATAAACGTATGCCAGTCCGTTTGATTCAGTCGAACGAGGGTTTCCGTCTGTGCGATATGGATGAGATGCGTTTCTTCAACCGGATTTTAGGATCGCAAGCGGAGGTTCATCTGATAGATGAAGTATGCTGGGCTGAGGCAAAACAAGCTATTAAAAATGAATATTGTGAAGCTGCTTCTTGGGAAATTTGCCGGGGGATTATTCAGAATTTCGAACAACTTTATCCCTGTAAGTATCGTTCGGATTGGGAAACGTATCTGTTTGAATCGAAGCTGGAAGATTTCTATGCCGTTCGGGGAGAAACTATCGTTGTTTCTACGATTCACAAGGCAAAAGGGAAAGAGTTTGATAATGTCTTTCTGCTTTTAAACGATAATAGGGATTTATTAGGGGATAATCAGCCTGTCACGGATGAAAAGAGACGTGAGATTTATGTAGCACTCACACGTGCCAAAAATAAGTTATCGATCCATTTGAATAGCTATTATCCGGAAATTTTCGGCAATGAGGAAAAAATTATCCGGTTCGATAAGGCTTATTATCCGATGCCGGAACGTTTACTGTTCTTGCTTACGCATCGCGATGTATGGTTGGATTTTTTCAAAGATGCAAGGAGGCAGGAGTCGATTGGAAATCTGAAAAGTGGCATGCCATTGCGGTTGATGGAGGGCGGTTGTTGCGATTCGTCGGATAAGGAAGTTGTCCGTTTTTCAAACAGTTTCAAAAAAGAGATCGAGAAATGGCTGGATAAGGGATATGAACTGAAAGAGGCACGCGTTAATTTTGTCGTGTATTGGAAAAAAACGGGAGAAGAAGAGGAGGTAAAAGTTCTTTTACCGGAAATAGTGTTGGTAAAGGTGAGAAACTTAAATGTTTCGGAATTGATGATTTTATAAATGTGGAGGATGATATGAAAATACTGGAAACGGAACGATTGTTATTACGGGGATTGGAACAAGGAGATTTTAAGGATGTGTGCAAACTGTTGCAGGACGATGAAGTCATGTATGCCTATGAAGGGGCATTCAACGATCAGGAAGTGCAAAACTGGCTGGATAGGCAGTTCGGACGGTACCGGCACGACGGCTTCGGTTTATGGGGAGTGGTTGAGAAAGGTAGCAACGAACTAATTGGGCAGTGTGGTATTACTTATCAGGAATTTGACGGAAAACGAGTCCCTGAAATCGGTTACCTTTTTAGAAAGGAGTTTTGGCATAAGGGCTTTGCTATCGAAGCTGCTGTCGCTTGTCGGGAGTATGCTTTCCATACGCTTGGTTTCGAAGAGGTCTATTCGATCATACGGGATACCAATATTGCTTCCCAAAAAGTAGCACGGCGCAATAGCATGCAAAAAGTGGCAACCTTCATAAAGCATTACCGAGGGGTGGACATGCCGCATTTTGTTTATAAAGTCAGTTTGTGTAAATGAGAAATCCAAAAGCGATTTCCCAGAACAAAATCGCTCTGATAATGATTATATAAAAAAGCCTTTTGCTTTCTTACGATCCGTATGTGATGAAAGGACTTTTTCTTTTTATTTGGTAGATTTGTTGAAAGAATATTGTTTTATAGAATAATTTAACTAAATGGTAGATAAAATGATTATTTCTATTAATGTGTCAAATAAACTTCGTTTATATGAACATTATGTAATATAATGTAAGTATCTTTGCAGTCGGAATAAACAAGATAGAACCAAATGGAAGTACTTAAACACGAGTGTGGAGTCGCCATGGTCCGGTTACTAAAGCCTTTGGAATATTATCATCAGAAGTATGGAACCTGGATGTATGGGCTCAATAAGCTCTATTTGTTGATGGAAAAGCAGCATAACCGCGGTCAAGAAGGAGCCGGTTTAGCATGCGTCAAGTTGGAAGCTAGTCCCGGCGAAGAATATATGTTTCGGGAAAGAGCATTAGGCACAGAAGCCATTACCGAGATATTCGCAGCCGTTCATGAGTATTACAAGGATTTGCCGCCCGACAAACTGAACGATCCGCTTTTTGCTAAAACAAACCTTCCCTTTGTAGGAGAGCTTTATATGGGACACCTGCGTTACAGTACGACCGGGAAATCCGGTATTTCCTATGTCCATCCTTTTTTACGCCGTAACAACTGGAGAGCCAAGAACCTTGCTCTTTGCGGTAATTTCAATCTTACTAACGTACAGGATATTTTTGAAGAGATAACAGCCATCGGCCAGCATCCGCGTGCCTATGCCGACACTTTCATCATGCTAGAACAGGTGGGGCACCGTCTGGACCGTGAGGTCGAACGCCTGTACCAGAAGTACGAAGCCGAAGGGCTGAAAGGAATGAATATCACCCATGCGATCGAGGCAAATGTCGACCTGTCGAATGTCCTGAAACGTTGTGCCCCGCAGTGGGACGGTGGTTTCGTGATCTGCGGACTGACCGGGAGCGGCGAATCTTTCAGCGTGCGCGATCCTTGGGGCATCCGTCCGGCGTTTTACTATGCCGATGACGAGATTGTGATCTTGGCAAGCGAACGTCCAGTAATCCAGACGGCCATGAATGTGCCTGCCGAAGATGTGCATGAACTGAAAAGGGGAGAGGCGCTGATCATCAACAAGCAAGGTGACTGGCATACCTCGCAGATTATGGAGCCGAAGGAGAATAAGGCATGCTCGTTCGAACGTATTTACTTCTCGCGTGGAAGCGATCGGGATATTTACCGCGAACGGAAACGGTTGGGTGAAAATCTTGTACCTGCAGTCCTGAAGGCTGTGGACAACGATCTGAACCATACGGTCTTTTCCTTTATCCCGAATACGGCGGAGGTTGCTTACTTCGGATTGCAGGAGGGCATGAACGAATATTTGAACAAGAAGAAAAAAGAATGGATCGCCGATCGTAGCCACCTGCTTCAGGAGGAAGAACTGGAACAAATCCTGTCCATGCGTGTTAGGTGTGAAAAAGTAGCGATCAAGGATATAAAATTGCGTACATTTATTGCTGAGGGAAACAGTCGTAACGATCTGGCTGCCCATGTGTACGATATCACGTACGGAAGCGTCGTGCCTTTCGAGGACAATCTGGTCGTGATCGACGACAGTATCGTGCGCGGTACGACACTCCGGCAGAGTATCATCGGTATTCTGGACCGCCTGAATCCGAAGAAGATCGTGGTGGTCAGCTCGTCTCCGCAGGTGCGCTATCCGGACTATTACGGTATTGATATGTCTCGTATGAGCGAATTTATCGCGTTCAAGGCTGCCGTGGCACTTTTAGTGGACAAGGGGATGGAATCCGTCCTGCTCGATGCTTATAAGAAAGCCAAGCGGCAGCAGGTTGTGCCGTGCGATACGATCGTAAATTGCGTGAAGGAGATTTATGCGCCTTTTACCGACGAGGAAATCTCGGCCAAGATGGTGGAACTGCTTACCCCCGTAGGAACACGTGCGAAGGTGGAGATTGTCTACCAGACACTCGAAGGGTTACATGCCGCTTGTCCTGATCATCCGGGCGACTGGTATTTCTCCGGTGATTATCCGACACCTGGTGGTGTACGAATGGTGAACGAAGCGTTCATTCATTATATGGAAGAGGAATATTGGGGAATTGAAAAATGATAATTGAATATTGAAAATGACAAGAAAAACAGCAACATTGGTCTTAGACGACGGAAGCATGTTTCACGGCTTCTCTTTTGGTTTTGACAAGGCAGTGGCCGGCGAAGTGGTGTTCAACACTGCTATGACCGGTTATCCCGAAAGTCTTACCGACCCTTCGTATGCCGGGCAGTTGATGGTTCTGACTTATCCGCTGGTTGGAAATTACGGGGTGCCTCCTTTCTCTATCGAAGAGAACGGCTTGCCTACCTTTATGGAGAGTGAGAAAATTCATGCGGAGGCGATTATCGTGAGTGACTATAGTGAAGAGTATAGCCACTGGAATGCTGTGGAAAGCCTTGGTGATTGGTTGAAACGTGAGAAGATTCCCGGAATTACCGGCATCGATACCCGTGCGCTGACAAAAAAGATACGAGAGCACGGGGTAATGATGGGACGTATCGTTATCGGTACCGCCGATAAAGAAGGTGAAAGTGGAGGGGAAATACCGGATTACGGTAGCATCAATTATGTGGATCGTGTTTCTTGCAAAGACATTGTCGCCTACTTACCTGACGGGATCACCACCCATTACCCTGTAGGCTTCGACAACTTTCAATTTTCAACTTTCAACTCTCAACTCTTGAAGCGTGTTGTGCTTCTCGATTGTGGTGTGAAAGCCAATATCATCCGTAACCTTTTGAAGCGGAATGTAGCGGTGATACGTGTTCCCTGGAACTATGATTTCAATCATTTGGAATACGACGGGCTTTTCCTTTCGAACGGCCCTGGCGATCCCAATACTTGCGATGTTGCTGTCCGGAATATCCGCAAGGCATTGGATGGGGACAAACCGATCTGTGGCATTTGCATGGGAAACCAGTTGCTTGCCAAAGCAGGCGGTGCTTCGATCTATAAACTGAAGTATGGCCACCGCAGCCATAACCAGCCGGTGCGTATGGTGGGGACGGAGAAGTGTTTTATCACCTCCCAGAATCACGGCTACGCAGTGGATAATGACACATTGGGGGCTGACTGGGAACCGCTCTTTGTCAATATGAACGACGGGACAAACGAAGGAATCCGGCATAAGACGAAGCCTTTCTTCTCTTCCCAGTTCCATCCCGAAGCATGTAGCGGACCGACCGATACGGAGTTTATCTTCGATAAGTTTGTCGATTTGCTTTAGGAATTGGGACGACAGATCTAAAAATGTTAACGAATAAAAGAGTCTGAAAATGAAAGAAGATATAAAGAAAGTCCTGATACTCGGTTCCGGCGCCCTAAAGATCGGTGAAGCGGGAGAATTCGACTATTCAGGTAGCCAGGCTTTGAAAGCCATCAAGGAGGAGGGAATCCAGACAGTGCTTATCAATCCGAACATCGCTACGGTACAGACTTCGGAAGGAGTGGCAGATACCGTTTATTTCCTGCCCGTCACTCCCTTCTTTGTCGAAAAGGTGATCGCCAAAGAACGTCCGGATGGCATCCTGCTCGCTTTTGGAGGCCAGACGGCGTTGAACTGCGGTGTGGCGCTTTACCAGAGTGGTGTGCTGGAAAAATATAACGTCCGTGTACTCGGTACTCCGGTACAGGCAATCATGGATACGGAGGATCGCGAACTCTTCGTCCGCAAACTCGACGAGATCGGTGTGAAGACGATCAAGAGCGAAGCGGTGGAAAATGCCGAAGATGCCCGCCGGGCTGCTGCCGAGTTAGGCTATCCGGTGATTGTCCGTGCCGCTTATGCTTTGGGCGGCCTCGGCTCCGGCTTCTGCGACAATGAGGAGGAACTGGATGTACTGGTTGAAAAAGCCTTCTCTTTCTCTTCTCAAGTGTTGGTGGAAAAGAGTTTGAAGGGATGGAAAGAAGTGGAATATGAGGTGGTGCGCGACCGTTTCGACAACTGTATCACGGTCTGCAACATGGAGAACTTCGACCCGTTGGGTATCCATACCGGCGAAAGCATCGTGATCGCTCCGTCACAGACACTGACCAACAGCGAGTATCATAAACTTCGTGAACTGGCTATCCGGATCATCCGTCATATCGGTATCGTGGGCGAATGTAACGTGCAATATGCTTTCGATCCGGAGAGCGAAGACTACCGCGTGATCGAAGTGAACGCCCGTCTTTCCCGTTCGTCTGCGCTGGCCTCTAAAGCAACTGGTTATCCGTTGGCTTTCGTCGCAGCCAAGTTGGGACTGGGTTACGGCCTTTTTGATTTGAAAAACTCGGTGACGAAGACGACAAGTGCTTTCTTCGAACCGGCTCTCGACTATGTGGTCTGCAAGATCCCGCGCTGGGATTTGGGTAAGTTTCATGGTGTGGCTCGTGAGTTGGGATCGAGCATGAAATCTGTGGGCGAGGTGATGGCGATCGGGCGCACCTTCGAAGAGGCGATCCAAAAAGGGTTGCGTATGATCGGACAGGGCATGCATGGTTTCGTGGAAAACAAGGAGCTGGTGATAACCGACATCGACAAGGCACTCCATGAACCGACCGACACCCGTATCTTCGTTATCTCCAAAGCGTTCCGTGCCGGATATACCATCGATCAGATACACGAACTGACCAAGATAGACCGGTGGTTCCTACAAAAACTCTACGGAATCATGTGTACCTCCAAGGAGTTGCATAAATTGACAATTGACAATGGACAATTGGCAATTAAAAAAGAATATCGCAATCCTGATAATTGTCAATCGTCCATAGTCCATAGTTCATTGCTTCGCAAGGCGAAACGGCAAGGTTTCTCCGATTTTCAGATAGCTCGCGCCTTCGGCCTTGAGGGAAATATAGAAAAAGGTATGATGCAGATCCGCCAGTTTCGTAAGGAACACGGCATCGTTCCGGTAGTGAAACAGATCGATACGCTGGCTGCTGAATACCCGGCGCAGACGAACTATCTGTATCTGACCTATAGCGGTACGGAAAACGACGTGCAGTATCAGGGTGACCACCGTTCCATCGTCGTGCTGGGTTCCGGCGCTTACCGGATCGGCAGTTCGGTCGAGTTCGACTGGTGTGGCGTGCAGGCGTTGGAAACGATCCGTAAGGAAGGTTGGCGTTCGGTGATGATCAACTACAATCCTGAAACAGTTTCGACCGACTATGATATGTGTGACCGCCTTTACTTCGATGAACTGACCTTCGAGCGTGTGATGGATATCCTCGAACTGGAAAATCCGCATGGCGTGATTGTCTCGACAGGCGGCCAGATACCCAATAACCTGGCGATGCGTCTGGACGAGCAGCATGTCAATATCTTGGGGACATCCGCCAAGAGTATCGACAATGCCGAAGATCGCGAGAAATTTTCCGCCATGCTGGACCGCATCGGTGTAGACCAGCCGCGTTGGAAAGAGCTTTCGTCGATGGAAGATATCAACGAGTTTGTGGCTGAGGTGGGTTTTCCGGTCTTGGTTCGTCCGAGTTATGTGCTGAGTGGCGCCGCCATGAATGTCTGCTCCAACCAGGAAGAACTCGAACGCTTCTTGCAGCTGGCAGCCAACGTGTCGCAGAAACATCCGGTCGTTGTCAGCCAGTTCATCGAACATGCCAAGGAAGTGGAAATGGATGCAGTAGCCGATAAGGGTGAGATCGTCATGTATGCAATCTCCGAACATATCGAGTTTGCCGGTGTGCATTCCGGCGATGCAACTATCCAGTTTCCCGCACAAAAGCTGTATGTTGAAACGGTCCGCCGCATCAAGCGTATCAGCAAGCAGATCGCAAAAGAGCTGAATATCTCTGGTCCGTTCAACATCCAATATCTGGCGAAAGGCAACGAGATCAAGGTGATCGAATGTAACCTTCGCGCGAGCCGTTCCTTTCCTTTCGTCAGTAAAGTATTGAAAATTAACTTTATTGAACTGGCCACTCGTATCATGTTAGGTTTACCTGTCGAGAAACCTAATAAGAACGAATTCGATCTGGATTATGTAGGTATCAAAGCCTCGCAGTTCTCCTTCAACCGCTTGCAGAAAGCTGACCCTGTTTTAGGTGTTGATATGGCTTCGACGGGAGAGGTCGGGTGTATCGGTGACGATGTTTCCGAGGCTGTTTTGAAAAGTATGCTTTCCGTCGGTCTCCGTATCCCGGAAAAAAATATTCTGCTCTCGACGGGTACACCGAAACAGAAAGTGGCCATGTTGGATGCCGCCAAGATGCTGGCATCGAAAGGCTACAACCTCTTCGCAACAGGCGGGACACACCGCTTTCTCGAAGAAAACGGCATTTCCAGTACGCGAGTTTACTGGCCGAGCGAGGAGGACATGGAACCTCAAGCACTCACCATGCTCCACGAAAGGAAGATCGACATGGTAGTGAATATTCCGCGCGACCTTTCAGCCGGTGAGTTGAATAATGGCTATAAGATCCGTCGTGCCGCCATCGACCTGAACATTCCGCTCATCACAAATGCCCGTCTGGCAAGCGCCTTTATCGAAGCATTCTGTACGCTGGGCATGGACGATATACAAATCCGAAGCTGGCAGGAGTATAAGTGATTTGTTACTTTTGGATCAAGTTCAAAGTAACAGAAATAATTATTACATTTGTGGTAATTAAAATAAACCAATATGAAGATAGGATTATTTATTCCCTGCTATATCAATGCGGTATATCCGGAAGTTGGTGTTGCTTCCTATAAATTATTGAAAAGTCTCGGGTTGGATGTGGATTATCCGTTAGACCAGACTTGTTGTGGCCAGCCAATGGCAAATGCCGGATTCGAGCATGAATCGGCAGGGTTGGCGCTGCGTATGGAAGAACTGTTCCGTTCGTACGATTATGTGGTTGGCCCTTCTGCCAGTTGTGTCGCTTTCGTGAAAGAGAATCATCCCGGTATTCTGGAAAAGGCAGGTCATGTGTGTATGAACAGCAAGAAGATTTATGATATCTGCGAGTTTCTGCACGATATTGTGAAGGTCAAGGAACTGAAAGCTGAATTTCCCCACAAGGTAAGCATTCACAATAGCTGTCACGGTGTGCGCGAGTTGCATCTTTCTTCTCCGAGTGAACGGAATATCCCGTATTTTTCTAAGTTGCGCGATCTCCTCTCTTTGGTGAAAGGCATTGAGATATTCGAACCGAAACGTATCGACGAGTGCTGTGGGTTCGGTGGCATGTTTGCGATTGAGGAACCCGAAGTGTCCGTCTGTATGGGACGAGATAAGGTGAAGGACCACATGAGCACAGGAGCCGAGTATATCACCGGTGCCGACAGTTCCTGCCTGATGCATATGGAAGGCGTGATCAAGCGTGACAACCTTCCGATCAAAACGATTCATATTGTTGAAATATTAGCCTCCGGATTATGAGCACGAAACATTCAAAAGCGGCTGCCCGCTTCATCGGGAACCGCAAGCAGGAAGCCTGGCACGACGAAACCCTCTGGATGGTCCGTGTCAAACGGGATAAAATGAGCCATTCGCTTCCCGAATGGGAACGCTTGCGTGAACTGGCTTGTGAGATCAAACTTTATTCGAACAGCCATTTGGATGTCCTTTTGGAAGAGTTCGAGAAGAACGCCACGGCCAACGGAGCGATTGTCCATTGGGCGAAAGACGCGGCGGAACATAATGCGATCGTCGAGGAAATCCTGCAACAGCACAAGGCGCATACGCTGATAAAGAGCAAATCCATGTTGACAGAAGAGTGTGGTATGAACGATTACCTGTTCGGAAAAGGTTACGATATAATCGAGAGCGACCTCGGCGAACGTATCCTTCAATGGATGAAACTTCATCCCAGCCATATCGTGATGCCCGCTATCCATATCAAGCGGCAGGAGGTGGGCGAGATGATGGAGCGCGTGTTAGGTACGGAAAAAGGCAATTCCGACCCGACCTATCTGACGCATGCCGTCCGCAAAAATATGCGTGAGAAATTCCTGACAGCCGATGTTGCCATGACGGGAGCTAACTTTGCAGTTGCTTCGACCGGAGAGATAGTGGTCTGCACCAACGAGGGGAATGCAGATATGGGAACTTCTTTCCCGAATGTTCACATTGCGACGTTCGGAATGGAGAAGATTGTGCCGGATCGGGACTCGTTAGGTGTCTTCACCCGCCTGCTGGCACGCTCCGGCACGGGGCAGCCGATCACTTCCTACACTTCTCACTATTGTAAACCGAAAGAAGGAGGTGAGTTTCATATCATCATAGTCGATAACGGGCGGAGTGATATCCTGGCATGTCCCGATCATATCCGTACGCTGAACTGCATCCGTTGTGGCGAGTGTATGAATACTTGTCCGGTCTATCGCCGTAGCGGTGGTTATTCCTATACATATTTTATACCCGGCCCGATTGGGATCAATCTAGGGATGCTGAAAGATCCGGTGAAATATTCGGACAATGTTTCTGCCTGTTCGTTGTGCCTCTCTTGCTCGAATGTCTGCCCGGTCAAGATAGACCTCGGCGAACAGATCTATCGCTGGCGTCAGGACTTGGATAAGATAGGGAAAGCGAGTACGGAGAAAAAGATTATGTCCGGCGGTATGAAGTTCCTGATGGAACGTCCGAAACTGTTCAATACGGCTTTGAAGTTTGCCCCGGTAGTCAATAACATGCCTCGTTTTATGATCTACAACGCTTTGAATGCATGGGGGAAGGGCCGTGAACTGCCAGCTTTTGCCAAGCAGTCGTTCAATGAAATGTGGAAAAGTAACAAGATAAAATAATGTAGGGGTGAAGTATGCTTGCCCTTAAAATGATACGACAATGAGTAGCAAAAACGATATATTATCTGCTATCCGTCGTCACACCGGCAAACGTTACGATATGCTGGAACTGACGCTGGATGCCATCACTTACGAAGATAAAATCCTCCAGTTTACCGACTCTCTGAAAGCTGCTGGGGGGCAAGTCGTCCTGATGCAGCCTGGAGACGATATCAACGATATTATTCGTCACCATTTTCCTGATGCAATCCGTATCGCCTCCAATCTGTCCAGTATCACCTGTGCCACCTTTAATCCGGACGATCTCGACGATCCTCGTGAGTTGGACAATACAGACCTTGCCATCGTGGAAGGCCATTTTGGTGTAGCCGAGAACGGGGCTGTCTGGATTACCCGCCAGGTAAAGCATAAGGCATTGTATTTTATCTCCAACAGCCTGGTTATGCTGATAGACCGCAATTCGATCGTGAACAATATGCATGAAGCCTATAAACGGACGGAAAACATGACATATGATTTCGGTGCTTTTATCTCAGGCCCCTCTAAAACAGCTGATATAGAACAGGCTCTTGTATTGGGTGCACATGGCCCGGTCAAGGTATTGGTTGTGTTGAAATAGGATGTGTTCCCGTAAATAGCTGAAAAAACAGGGTAACGCAGATCTTGCCAATTGGGTGGATTTGCGTTACTCTATATGTCCTGTTGTTATTAATCTACATTTCGCTTATTAAACAACGAAGCGATCCATAACATCAGAATGGCTCCGACTGTCGCCGTAATCAGACTGCCGATAATACCGGAAGCTGCAATTCCGAGTAATCCGAATACCCAGCCGCCCAATACACCGCCGGCTATTCCCAAAATCAGATTGATTATTACTCCGAAGCCACCGCCCCGCATGATTTTACCGGCCAGAAAGCCGGCTGCATGTACCATAAAAATCCCATAGCTTTTAAATTTTATGTTGTTATTGTATATATAACCGCTCATCGAGGCATGAAGTTTATTGCAGTAAAGGATTCCTTTTTCAAAACACCGGTGTTTTGAAAACGAAACATATATGTTTTGCATTCAAAACATATATGCTTTGAAAAGGGCTGTCATTGCAATTGCTTAAACCTGTTTTCCCATTTGATAGGCATCTTTCATGGCGGGATTTCCGTTGATCTCTCCTTTGTGCCAAACGCCTAATCCGAACACGGTTCCTTTTATTACGGGATCTTCCAGGCAGTCCAGGAATCCCTGGAAAGTGTCGATTGTGCGGAGCATTTTCTTACGGTCGTCTTCGGCTGCCGTTACGATGAAATAAAATTCTTTGCCGTTCATCTCCGTGTATCTTCCACAGCAGCGGTCTATCAGGGTTTTCATTTGAGCGCTTATTGTGTAGAAATAGACTGGGGTAGCCATTACGATCACATCGGCATCCACCATTTTTTCGATGATTTCTGCCGCGTCGTCTTTTTGAGGGCATGGCTTCTGGTACAGACTGCATGTACTGCATCCCGTACAGTAATGGATTGTTTTGTCTCTCAGGAAAATCTTTTCCACTTCATGATTGCTTTCTGCCGCACCACGCATAAATTCGTCACAGAGCGTGTCTGAGTTGCCGCCTCGGCGGGGACTGGATGATAAGATCAATACTTTTTTTGCCATACTTGTATATTAGTTTAAATCGCTATTAAAAATGTTCCGGAGGAACAGATACAAAGTTACTGTGACAGGTTGGTTCGGATTGTATATGAATTACGGGGATAAGTACCATTTTTACAGGATAAGGGTATACATCCTGATTTTTGGTCAACGGACAGGCGTGTAGTCTATCTCGGACTCTTCGTCCGTCGCTTCGAGCTTGAATATGACAGGGCGTAATCCGTCATTGCAACTGCAGATGGCAACTCCCGGTTTTCTGATCCAGTCTCCATAATAGAATACTTCTTTTCCAGCACCATGTGACAACGCAAAAGCATATTGGTAAATCGCTTTCCAAGCCTCGTCACAAAAACCTTCCGGCTTGGCATAATCAGCATAAAAAACTTGTCCTTCTTTCAGCATGGGGCAGGCGGTCAGTCCTTCGGCGCCGTATTCGCGGGCCAGTTGTTCATCTAAAGTAGTTTTTAATACCGTAATCTTGACTTTTTTCATCTGATATGTTTTTTGATGGTTTAACAATGAAAATCTGAATCAGAACAGGAAACCGAGTGAGAAACTCATTATGTTTGTTCGTTTTTCAATGTTGAGAGTCCCTTTCTGGTTGGCCTCGGTACCTATCTCACGGAAATCGGAAGCTACCTCGTTCAAACCGAATTCATAACTGAAGTCAAGAAACAGACGCCAGATACTGACTCCCAGCCCGGCGGCTATGCTGATGCCGAAAGGGGTATTGTCGTCTTCAAACTCGCGGGGTCTGTCTGTCATATCTGTACTGTAGCGCGTTTTGTAGTTGTATTTGATATTGGGGCCGAACATCATGCTTAATGCGTACGGACCTTCTTTTACCAGATAATAACCGATCATCACCGGAACTTCGAGCGTGGCGGACTTATAAGTAATCCGGTTCTTGCCGATAGGCATTTGGGTGTTTGTCCCGTCAGGCAGGCTGTTTTCCGTCTGTGGTATGTTGAAACGTATGTCACCTTCCGTATATTGCCATGCCAAGCTGGGTTGAATATAGAAACGATCGATATTGACTCGTGCAAACACAGCTGCTTGGTAACCTACCTTATATTGCAGACGTATGTCTTCCATCTCCTGATTGTCTATCGTCAACGATTTGACAATCGGGAGCGCGGCATTGACTCCAACTTTTCCTCCCCAGTTGAATGTCTTGTCTTCGATCTTGATAAACTTCTGGGCGTTGGCCGAGAAACAGAATGGAAGTATCAGCAATATAAGGTAAATTTTCTTCATGACTATTTTTTCTTTCTGACCGACCAGCCGAATTTACCGACAAAGTCGCCCAATCCGTAATATTTGCCATGTGAATAAGCCAGCAGGTCAGCACGCTGCATATCGAAAGCTCCCGTTTCCGGGTCCAGATATTTGTCGTCGGCCTGCACGTTTACCACATCGGCGATAAACATGTCATGGCTGCCTAATGCCATTACTTCTTTTACCCGGCATTCGATGCAGAGCGGGCATTCTTCGATGATTGGAGCATTTACGACTGAGGCTTTTCCTGGCGTCAGTTTCATCTCTTCGAACTTAGTATGATCTTTGCCGGAATTGACACCACACCAGTCTGTTGCGTATGCTAAAGAGCGGGTTGTCAGGTTAATCACAAATTCCATGTTCTTTTTCAAGATCGGGTAGGAGTGACGTTCCGGACGGACGGAGATATAACACATCGGTGGGTTAGTACATATCGTACCCACCCACGCGACAGTGATAATATTGTATTCTGAAGGCTCAGAGCCGCAACTAACCATTACTGCTGGCAGCGGATAGATCATCGTGCCGGGCTTCCAGTCGTGTTTCATGACAATTGGTAATTGACAATGGGCAATTAAAAGACTGCGACAAATAATTGTCGATTGTCCATTGTCGATTGTTAATTATTTAACGATGATGTCTTCTTTATTAATCTTGCGTTCGCAATAATGGCATCTGATTGTACCCTTTTCTTTGTCGATTACATCGAAACGAGTCGGCATTGGTTCATTATTGGTAATGCATTTCGGATTGTTGCATTTTACGAGCCCTACCAGTTCGTCTGGTAAGGTAACGGTCTTTTTCTCCACCACTTCGTAATCGCGGATAATGTTCAGGATCACGTTTGGGGCGATCAGGGCGATGCGGTTGATCTCTTCGTCACAGAAGAACTTGTCGGAGATTTTGATCATGCCTTTACTGCCCATTTTATTGCTGTGGAAATTGTTGCCGATCGTAATCGTATTGTCCATGTTTTCCAGCCCCAGTAATTTGGCTACTTTAAACAACTGGCTGGGGGGAATATGATCAATGGCAGTACCGTTCTCTAAAGCGGCGACCTGCAATTCTTTTTTCTTTTCTGCTGACATAACTTTTGATAATTGAAAATTGATAATTGAAAGTTGAAAATCAGGAAACGGGATTCTTAATCTTCAACGGAAATGCCCAACACTTCGCAGATGATGGCTTGACGGGCGAACAGTCCGTTGCGTGCCTGCTGGATATAATAGGCTTTCGGATTATCGTCCACATCATAAGCGATTTCGTTCACGCGAGGCAGCGGATGCAGGATGCGCAAGTTCTCGCGACTGTTTTTCAGCATGTCATTCTTCAGTATATACACATTCTTTACACGTTCGTATTCTTCGAGGTCGGTGAAACGTTCGCGTTGTACACGAGTCATGTACAGAATATCCGTCTGGTTGATGATGTCTTCCGTAAATTCGGTATATTCGTTGTATTTGATGCCATGTTTGTCGCAGAAGTTTTTCTGTTCGTCCGGCATGCGGAGTTCGTTTGGTGCGATAAAGTTGAATGTCGGGTTGAAATGAGACATACCTACTATCAGTGAGTGTACGGTACGTCCGTATTTCAGGTCGCCTACCATTGTGATGTTGAGATCGGTCAGCTTGCCTTGTGTCTTTTGAATGGAATAGAGGTCCAGCATTGTCTGGGAAGGATGCTGGTTTGCTCCGTCACCGGCATTGATGATAGGCACGTCCGTAACCTCCGATGCATAACGGGCGGCGCCTTCCAAATGGTGGCGCATAATGATAAGATCGACGTAGTTGCTTACCATCAGGATGGTATCTTTCAGTGTTTCGCCTTTGGAGGAACTAGTCGTGGAAGCGTCGGAGAAACCGATCACACGGCCGCCCAACCGGTTCACCGCAGTTTCGAAACTCAGACGTGTGCGGGTGGAGGGTTCGAAGAACAAGGTCGCTGCAACTTTGCCTTCCAGCACCTTACGGTTCGGATTTGCTTCAAACTTCCTGGCGTTATCCAGAATACGAAGAATGTCCTCTTTGGAGCATTGATCGATAGAAACTAAACTTTTACTTTTCATTGTTGTGTATATTCTGTCTTATGCCCACAAAAGTATAAAAAAATGAATAGACAATGTCATGGCTCCGCTTATTTTTCATTTGATAAAAAAGGACCTGTTTCGTTGAAGTTTGGATACTTTTTCTGAAACAGGTCCTATGGAATAGGTAAAAGGTCCGGTTTAGAAGGTTTTTGGCTTTTATGGATAAAAAATGTTTTCTTATTCTCTACCGCCGCCTAAAGCTTGATAAAGGTTGATCACGCTTTGTATCTCGGTGAACCGGTTAGCTGTTTGTGACAGCTGTGCACTCAACAAGGACTGGCGGGCGGTCAGCACTTCCAGATAGGTCGTCGTACCATGTTCCATCAGCAACGAGGTGCTTTCCAATGCTTTTTCCAAGGATTGGATTTGCTTTTCGAACAAAAGGGTCTTGGCCTTGCTTGTCTGGCAGGCGACTAAAGCGTCGTTGACTTCGCTGCCGGCATTCAGCAAGGCTTGCTGGAAAGACAGGCTTGCTTCTTCCTGCTGTGCTTTGGCGATGCGGTATTGGGCCATGATCTGTCCTTTATTGAACAACGGTTGTGTGAGTGAGCCGACTGCCGAAGCCAGGAATTTGCCTGGATTGACGATCATACTCCCTGCCGAGTTGGTCCATCCGGCACTTCCACTCAGTACGATGGAAGGATAGAAAGCGGCACGAGCCTGGTTGGTCGCGTAAAATGCTTGTTCCAGCGAACGTTCGGCAGCACGTACATCGGGACGGTTCGATAACATTTGCATCGGTACGCCGACTGCTACGTCTTCCGGGAGCTGCTGGTCGGCCAGCTTTCCACGTTCGTAGCGGCGCGGTGTCTCAGCGAGCAATAGGGCGAGACTATTTTCGACTTGGTTGATCTGCTCTTTCAAGTCAAGAATGGAAGTCTGTACGCTGTAGTAAGCCGCTTCCATTTGGGAAGTGGCCGCCTCGTTGGCTAATCCGGCATCCATCAATGCACGGGTAGAAGCCACCGTCTCTTTCCAGGCTTCTTCTGTCTGTTGCGAAATGGCTAACTGTTCATCTAACATCAACAATGTATAGTATACGTTGGCGATCCCGGCGATCAACTGGGTACGCACAGCCTGCTGGTAGTCCTTGCTTTGGGCATACAGTGCTTTGGCCTGTTGCTTGGCATTGCGCAGACGTCCGAAGATGTCCAGTTCCCAACTGGCTGTGACTGGCAGCGTGTATGTCTTTGTCGCTTTCCCACCGTCGAAACTGCTGATCGTTCCTTGCGGGGAAAGTGCGAACGAAGGAAGGAAAGCAAGTTTTGCCGACATTAACGCCGCTTCCGCTTCCTCGATCTGCAATTGGGCGGACCGGAGATCGGTGTTGTTTTGTAACCCTTGTTCGATAAGAGCCTGTAACTGCGGGTCCGTAAAAAGTTCCCGCCAGTTCACATTACCGAAGTTGGTCGTATCATCGACAGCCACCTCTTCTCCGTACAGGTTGTCCGGAGTCGTCTCGGCCGGTTGATATTTGGTGTATATGCCGCAACTGCTCAACAGGGCGGTTGCGGTTGTTAATACGATTATTTTCTTCATACCTTATTTATTTTCATTGTTTAAACCGTCACGTTCGGTTTGGCTCTTTTGCTTTTCCAACGCAACTTGCATATCGGTTTCAACTTCCATCGGCGGACGGATTTTTTCTTGCATGTATTCGAAAATGATGTAGAATACCGGCACGACGAACAGTAATGCCAATGTCCCGACTGCCATACCGCCGACAACACCTGTTCCTAATGAACTGTTACCGTTGGCTCCGGCTCCGGATGCGAACATAAGCGGAAGCATACCGAAGATCATCGTAAGTACGGTCATCAAAATCGGACGTAAACGGGCTTGTGCGGCCGAATAAGCCGATTCGACGATCCCCATCCCTTTACGACGGCGTTCGATGGCGAACTCAGTAATCAAAATTGCCGTCTTGGCCAAAAGTCCAATCAACATGATTACACCGGTCTGCAAGTAGATGTTATTTTCCAATCCAAACAGTTTGGCAAACAGGAATGAACCCATCAAACCGAACGGAACAGACAGGATAACGGCCCAGGGCACAAGAAAACTTTCGTACAGACAAGCCAGAATCAAGTAGATAAGCAAGATACAGACCGCATAGATAAAGAGTGTCTGCGAGCCTCCCGTATTGGCCTCTTCACGTGCCATACCGCCATACTCGTACCCGTATCCTGTCGGCAGCATTTGGGCAGCCACTTCCTCGATGGCCTGTTGTACTTCACCCGTGGAATATCCCGGTGCCGGGTTTACATTGACCGTGATACAGCTAAAGAGGTTGAAACGATTGGATACTTCAGGTCCGAGTACCCGTTTTAGGGTTACGAACTGGCTGAGCGGAGCCATTTCCGTCCCGTTGCGGACGAACATGTTGTTCAGGGCTTGTTCGTCAAGACGATATTCAGGTGAGGCTTGTGACATCACACGGTATACTTTCCCGAATTGGTTGTAGTTGGAAACGTATGCACCACCACAATAGCTACCCAATACGTCGAGAACCGTCGAAGGTGAAATGCCTGCCCGTTTACATTTGGCTGCATCCACATCGACCGATATCTGCGGGAAGTTCATTGCATAAGAAGTATAAGCCATTGCAACTTCTGGGCGCTGGTTTAAAGCTCCGATATACTGCATGGCGTTGCCGTAGAAAGTGCTCATATCTCCACCTGTACGGTCCTGCAAGTTCAACTCGATAGAGTTACCCAGACCGTAGCCCGGAATCATACCCGGCTGGAAGCAGAATATCTGCGCTTCTTTGATTTGGGCGAATTGTGCGTTTAGGCGGGCTACTACTGCGTCGGAAACATGTTCGGCCCCTTTTCTTTCATCCCAGTTTTTCAAACGGATGATTGCCATACCGTAGGAAGTACCTTGACCAGCCAGGAAGCCGTAGCCAGCTACGCGGGCGTAGTGTTCTACTTCGGGCGTGTTCTTCAGGATATTCTCTACTTTGTCCAGCACCTTGCCCGTTTCTTCCAATGTGCTACCCGGAGCAATGGCCACGTTTGCCATGATGGTCCCTTGGTCTTCTTGCGGGACAAGACCTGTTTTGGTATTGCTGATAAGCCATCCCAGCAGAATAATGGATGCGATCGTTCCGGCCCATACCATCCAGCGGTGGTGAATAAAGAACATGACGCCTTTTTTGTATTTGCCCAACACGGCATTGAAAGAGGCATTGTAGGCTGCACGTACACGTCCGTTGAAACTTTTGGCACTCTTGTTTCCATCGCTCGGGCGCATCATCATAGCACACAAGGCGGGGCAGAGCGTCAATGCACAGATCATGGAAAGACCTACGGAGGTTGCCATCGTCACACCGAATTGTGTGTAGAAAATACCAGAAGTACCGCCCATGAAAGTTACCGGTATGAACACGGCCATGAACACACAGGTACAAGAGATAACGGCCATCGTCACGTCACCCATCGCATCTTTCGTCGCTTGATAGGACGAGGTGTAACCCGCATCGAATTTCGCCTGTACGGCTTCTACCACTACGATCGCGTCATCCACTACCGTACCGATGGCAAGCACCAGGGCAAACAGGGTCAGAATGTTGATCGTGAATCCGGCTGCGGTCAGACAGGCGAATGTACCGATCAACGAAACGATGATTGAAATAGACGGGATCAAGGTACTCTTGAAGTCTTGCAGGAAGAAATACACCACGAGGATTACGAGGATGATCGCCACAATCAGTGTTTCGACTACATTATAAATAGAAGCAAATAAGAAGTCGTTGGAGCTCATCATCGTGATGAATTCCATACCTGTAGGCAATTCTTCTTTCATCTTTTCCAATTCGGCGGCAATACGTTCGTTGACTTCCGTAGCATTGGAACCGGCTACCTGGTAAATCATGAATGTCACGGCTGGTTTACCGTCCATTTGGCTGTCGAAACCGTAACTCAATGTTCCCAACTCAACCTTAGCGACATCTTTCAGGCGTAAGACAGAACCGTCTTCCTGAGCACGGACGACGATATTCTGGAATTCTTCTACGCTCTTCAAGCGTCCACGATATTTCATCGTATATTGGAAAACGTTTTTCGAGTTTTCACCCAGCGAACCGGTCGGAGCCTCGATATTCTGTTCTCCTAATACAGCAGTCACATCCGATGGAACCAAGCCGTATTGGGCCATTCGTTCGGGGTTCAGCCAGATACGCATACTATAGGTATCACCCAACTCCATTACGTCACCTACGCCTTCGATACGTTTGATACGTGGGATGACGTTGATGTCGAGGTAGTTTCCGAGAAAGGTCTTGTCAAATCGTCCGTCAGTGCTGACAAGTGCGTCGATCTGCAGGAAGCTGGTCTGTCGTTTTTGAGTGCTGACACCGATACGGGTTACTTCAGCAGGCAATAAACCCTGTGCCTTCGTTACACGATTCTGTACGTTGACGGCTGCCATATCGGGGTTTGTTCCTTGTTTGAAATATACCTCGATCGTTGCCGAACCGGCATTGGTTGCTGTTGAAGTCATGTACATCATGTTTTCCACACCATTGATGCTTTCTTCCAGTGGCATGATAACACTGTTCATCACCGCATTGGCATCCGCTCCGGTATAGGTTGCCGATACGTGGACCGTAGGCGGCGCAATGTCAGGATATTGCTCGACCGGCAAGGTAAAGAGCGAAATTAGTCCGATCGCCAAAATAAGAATGGAGATGGAGATGGCCATAACAGGCCGTTTGATAAATATATTCCCTTTCATACTTCGATCCTTTATTTAACTTGCGTTCCTTCGCGTACTAACCCGGCTCCTTCGGATACGATTTCTTCGCCAACCTTCAATCCGTCAAGTACGATATATTCGCGACCGTCGTTGATTTCAGCTACAGTAATCAATGTGGAAACAGCTTTCCCATCCACCACTTTATAGACAAGCGTCTTGTCCTGCAAACGGACTGTTGCACCTTGAGGAATTACGATACAGTCTTTGTAAGTTTGCGGTATGAGCACATTGCCGGAGGCTCCGCTATGAAGCAGGCGGGATTCGTTAGGGAATACGGCACGCACGCCGACTGTCCCGGTCTTCCGATCGATCACTCCGCTAATCGATTCGATCTTTCCTTTTTGTTCGTAAATAGACTGGTCATTCAGTTTCAACGACACTTCCGGCATGTTTTTCAACGCTTCGTCCATGCTTTTGTACTGGCGGCTCATAGCCAGTAATTGATTTTCGGTCATGGAGAAGTAAACATACATGTTCGAATTGTCGGAAACAGTTGTCAACGGTTGGGGAATACTGGCGCTGACCAATGCTCCGGCACGGTAAGGCAACATACCGACAACTCCGTCGGACGGACTTTTGACTTCCGTATAAGACAGGTTGTTGCGGGCGTTTACTTCTTGTGCTTCCGCCTGCGCCAGTTGTGCTTTGGCCGTCAGATAGCTGTTTTCGCTTGTTTTCAGGTTGAAAGCGGAAACGACTTTTTTCGCAAATAATTCTTTAGTACTGTTGTAGTTCAGTTCGGCTGTAGCTAAAGCTGCTTTTGCCACTTCCACATTTGCCTGGGCTGTCTTTAAAGCAGCTTTGTAAGGAACTTGGTCTATAACAAAAAGTAATTGTCCTTTCCGTACGACCTCTCCTTCGGTTACACAAAGCCTTTCGATCGTTCCCGATACTTGCGGATAAATGTCTATATCCTGGCGACCGCGGATCGTGGCCGAATAAGGGGTTGTCAGCTCTTTGTTTGCCGTAGAAACTTTCATCGTCGCGTAAGATGCTTTCATCTGTGCATCCGGTGCATGTTTGCAGGATGCCATCCACATAGTCGTACAGCCGATAACTGCCATCAGCCGTATCCATTTTGCATTTGCTCTTGTCATATTCGTTTTATTCATTAAAAATGACGCAAATGTACCTTAAAAAGAGCGGTTTTATTTGTCTGAATGTCTATATAAATCTTCCATATTTATACAGTATAGATATTTTAAGAAAAGAATGATTGAAAAAAAAACAAATAACTATAACTTATTGCCGTATATTATGTAAATAGGGCGTTTGGAGGAGGAAGACAGGTTTATGGGGAAGATAAATTTCACGAGAGAGGGGTGGTGTGCACACCACCCTCTTCTCTATTTTTATTGCAGATATTCTGCCAGTTTGGTCGGCAAGTAGAATGTATTGTTTTTGTCAACGTATACGATTACCGAATTCAGGCGGATTTCTTCCTGGCCTTTCTTTCCGATCGTCACGATGTTGCTGAACGGCGTGATGTTGATCTGCTTCCTTTTGTTTTTTACGACCAGTGAAGGAGAACCTTTCTCGTCTTTAGCCGGAACGATTTCACATTTGAAATCTTTGAATACTTCCGTGTGAGGAGCGAAGTTTCCGGCTGTCAGTTCTTCCAGCGTGTCGTGTGTCATGCCGAACAGGGCACAGAGATAATGATTCAGTTCGATATTCGTGTGCATACCGAGAGGTAAGCTTGTACGGTCGGGATGGTAAGCTGCAAGGAACACCTCTTCGCCTGTGTGGCCGCCGGTTGTGAAACCGAAACAGGTTCTGGAGGTAAGCAGCTTGGACATGAAAGTCGTCAGCGAACTGCTGTATAAAGAGCCTTTGCCTTCGATCGAGCGTTCATTTTCCGGGATCGGGCTGTTTTTGTAATTCTTGCAATGGTTCAAGGCATCCAGTTCTTCAGGAGTTAGTTCGAAGCCGGCATATTCCCGGAAGACGTTTTGCACTTCGGAATTCGGTACACTGTTCACTTTCTTGGCAAAGCCTTCGGCTGTCAATTTATACAAAGAAAGCTGATGAAACAACTGGTCCTTGCTCAGTTTATCGTAACCTTTACAGTCGGCACGGCCGATACTGATACCGCTGTTACCATGATCGGGAACGATCACTACGGCAGTCTCGCCATTCTGACGGGCAAATTCGAGGGCAGCACCGCAAGCACGGTCGAAAGCCAACATATCCGTGGCCATGCCGACCGGATCGTTCGCGTGGGCAGCCCAGTCGACCTTGCTGCCTTCCACCATTAGGAAGAAACCGTTCGGGTTTTGGGATAACTTTTCGATTGCCTTGCGTGTCATCTCTTCCAAGGATGGCTGTTGGCTCGGATCTCGGTCGATGTCGTAAGCCATTTCCCGATCTCCGAACAAAGCCCACATATTGTTGCCTTTGTAATTACGCATACCGTCGATGTCATTCTTGAAAATACCGTATCCGTTACCTTTCAGGTAGGCTTCGCTCTCTTCGGGAAGCAGGCTGGCGCCGCCACCGATCACGACGTTCAGGTCGTTGTGAGCCATCTGCGGAGCGATCCATTCATATTTGCCACGGTTGTAGCTGTGGGCGGAGCAGTCGGCCGGTGTTGCATGCGGGAATTCGCAGGTGAAAACCAGTCCCGTTGATTTGCCCTGTTTTATTTTGGCAGCTTCCAGGACGGTTGTCAGCGGTTGGAAAGCGCGTGCCGGATCGGTCGGGTAGATATCGTTATCACCGTCGTTCTCCGGGTAGGTGGAAACGT
>OCHD01000566.1_pt1 | contig 31850 bp, 25 predicted proteins | sample 1538481 | NCBI WGS metagenome assembly OCHD01 (sample SAMN04571699, study PRJEB22368) | human gut metagenome | biome: human gut; material: stool | host: Homo sapiens | place: Luxembourg | collected 2012-09-07
CGGCGTGATCTCAGCAATGCTCTCCACCGTGCCCGCGATATCGCTGCGGATGGGGTGACTGTGGTACAGGCACTCGAACAGGCCGGTGATGAGCCGCCAATCCGGGCTGTCATCGTACATTTTGATTTCCTGCCCGATGATGCCCTGCTCCTTGGCGATGGTCTGCTCGGTAAAATAGGGGTGGCCTACCATGCCCAGCAGCACGTCCAAGCTTTCGTCCAGCTGCTGGGTGGCGGTGAACAGGTAGCAGGTGCGGTCAAAGCTGGTAAAGGCGTTGGCGTTGGCACCGGTCTTTGCGTACTTGGCAAAGGCATCGCCGTCCTCGTCCTCGAACATTTTGTGCTCCAGAAAATGCGCCACGCCCGCCGGCAGATGCACCGTTTGGCCGTTCAGGCAGAAATCCCGGTCGATGGAGCCGAACTTGGTGGCATAGATCACATGGGTGCTGGAATAGCCCGGCATGGGGCGCACCAGCACCGTCAGACCGGAGGGCAGGGTCTGCCACTGGTCGGCCACGGTCTTTTCCAGCAGGGTCTGGTTATTCTGCGGCATGGGCAGCATCCTCCTTTGTAAGCAGATAGCTGACCGAGAGGGTCAGGCGGCGCAGGATATCCCGCACCTCGTCTTTGGTCACGGCGCGTAGAGCATTCCGCGCCTGCTCCGGGCTCTGGATAGGCGCAGCGCTGTTAGCACCGGCACGCAGCACCTCGATGTAGTACCAGCTCTCGATGCCGCCAAGGCTGTCCTCTACCCCGTTCATGCCGCTGAGCAAGCCACGGCGGCAGTCCTCAAATTCCTCGTCGGTGATAGGGCCGGTGCACAGGTCTGCAAGTTCCTTCAAAATGGCCTGCTCTGCGCGGGCGGCATCAGCGTGCTCCACACCGCTGTTCACCGCCATGCTGCCGGTAAAGCTTTGGAAGGAGGAGGAGCAGTAGTAGCACAGATGGTCCCGCTCCCGCACGTTGAGGAACAGGCGGCTGGTCACGCTGCCGCCGTACAGCGCCATGGCAAGGCGCACCGCTGCCAGCTGCGGCGGCTGCATAGGCTGCCCCAGTGTAAACAGCATACACAGCTTTGCCTGCACCATATCGTAGTTTTCGGTCTTATGCACCGGTGCAATGGCAGGCATGGCCATATTTTCCACCAGCGGCAGCGGGGCGCGGTCGATGCAGGCAAGCTCTGCCAGCAGGGCGTCCCGGATGGCGGCGGTCTGGGCAGCATCACAGCCCAGCACCAGCAGCTCGATGTTGGCTGTGCGCAGCATCTGCTGATAAGCGGCGGTCAGCATGGCCGGGGTGAGGCCGTCCACCTCTTCCAGATAGCCCTCCTGCCGCACGCCTGCCGGGCTGTCGCCAAAAAACTCCCGGTTGGCCTGATGCAGACAGTAGATGCGTTTATCGTTGATTTCATCCTCAAGGCCCTTTTTCAGCATCTGCTTTTCAATGCTGACGGCCTGCGGGTCAAAGCAGCCGTCCACAAAATACGGATGGAAGGCCGCACCCAGCGCGATTTTGGTATACTCGGCGGTCAGTGCCTCGCCCTCCAGCGCAAAGGCATCCTTGATGCCGGTCACGCTGACGCAGAGGTTGTGGTTGCAGCCCATGGGGCGGGCGTCCACGGTCAGGTCTGCGCCGTAGAGCTTTGCCAGCTTTTTGGTCAGCCGGGTCATATCCGGGCAGTCCGCATAGCCGCGCTCCATCACCAGCGGCAACAGCGCATGGGCAGTGGCCGTTTTACGCTGGGCCGGGAAAGCAAAATGGATGCTGATGCGGCAGCGGTTGAATTTTGAAGCCGGGTCGCAGGAAAGATGCACACCCGGTGCAATGAGAGTACGTTCCAATGATAGTTCCCTTCTCTCTGTGCCGCAGCACAGAGCATTTGATTCAGTCTGCCCGCTGCAGGGCGATGAACTCTTCCAGGCTCAGGCCGCTGGCGCGGATGGCAAGGGCGTTTTCCACCCCTACATAGCGCCAGTGCCACGGCTCGAACACGATGCCGGTGGCGGCCTGCCGGTCCTGCGGGTAGCGCAGGATAAAGCCGTATTCCGCCGCGTAGGCCGTAAGCCACTCGTAGGCGCGGGTCTCGGCAAAACCGGTGTCCTGCTGCGGATTGTCCGCGCTGAGGATATCTGCCGCGTAGCCGGTGCCGTGCTCGTTGGCGTTGGCGACGGGCTGGATGGTAGCCGCCAGACGGGCGGCTTCCTCCTCGCTCTTGCGCTTATCGCGGTAGGTCTGCACCCGGGCCTCGTAGGCGGCCTGACGGGTGTCAGCGTCCTGATAACCGGCCACAAGGATCAGGCTGACGCCGTCCGCCTGCGCGGCGGCAGCCATGCTGCGATACTGCATGGCTGCTTCGGCTTCCAGCTGCTGGCCGGTGGCCTCGTCGGCGGTATCCAGCAGCGGAGCAGGCTCAGCGGTATAGGGCAGGTTGGCGTTCACCAGTACCAGCCGGGCATCTGCGGCGTTAAATACATAGTCTGTGCCGTCGTACACGCTGGCTGCAAATACCTTTGGCCCGGCCAGCAGACCGTGCACCTTGGGCAGCAGCCACAGGATGCCGCCGGTCAGCAGCGCTACCACCGCCGCGCAGCCGGCCAGAAACAGCACCCAGTTGCGGGCCAGCCGCAGCATTTTGCGGCGCTTCCATTGTTGATAGGTCAGGCGCTTCTCAGCAGGCGCTCTGGAGGTACGGGTGGGTTCACTCATGCGGCGGGGCTCCTTTTCGGCATTGTTGCAGCGCCGGTGCGCCGCACAGATTCAAACTATATTATACACCCCTTTGCATTTTGTGTAAACGCTGCTGTGTGTAAAAAAATTATGACCCGCCCGCCCCCCAGCAGGGAGCAGACAGGCCATAACTGAAAATTTTACGCAGATCAGTCAAACAGCATATCGTGGATGGCACCGACAGCCTTATCGGCGTCTGCACGGTCGATGATGCAGGAGATCTTGATCTCGCTGGTGGAGATCATTTTGATGTTGATATTGTTGTTGGACATTGCCTCGAACATCTTGGAGGCAACGCCGCTGTGGCTCTGCATACCGGCACCCACGATGGAGACCTTGGCGCAGGTGGTGTCCACACTGACATCGTTGAAGTGTGCACTTTCCTTCAGCACACGCATGGCCAGCTCGGCTTCGCCTTCGGCACAGGTAAAGCTGATGTCCTTCTTGCCGTCGCGGCCGGTGGACTGCAGAATGATGTCCACGTTGATGTTCTTCTGTGCCAGCAGACCGAAGATTCTAAAGCTCATGCCCGGCTCATCGGGAACGTTGAGAATCGTGATAACGGCAACATCGGTGTCCTTGGCGACACCCTTGATCAGCATACCTTCCATGTCCTTTGTAACCTCCTTAACCACCGTACCCGGGATGGGGTTCAGGCTGGAGAGCACCTCCAGCTCCACATTGTACTTTTTAGCCAGCTCCACGCTGCGGTTGTTCAGCACCTGTGCGCCCAGAGATGCCAGTTCCAGCATCTCGTCAAAGGTGATCTCTTCCAGCTTACGGGTGTTGCTCACTTTGCGCGGGTCGGCGGTATAAACGCCCTCCACATCCGTGTAGATCTGGCAGCGGTCAGCGTGCAGGGCAGCGGCAATTGCCACAGCACTGGTGTCGGAGCCGCCGCGTCCCAGAGTGGTGATGTCATCCAGCTTGTTCAAGCCCTGGAAGCCTGCCACCACCACCACGCGGTTGCGCTCCAGCTCGGAGGAGATTCGCTCGGTCTCCAGCCGGGTGATGCGCGCCTTGGTGTAGGCACGGTCGGTACGGAAGCCCGCCTGCCAGCCGGTCAGGCTGATGGCATGGCAGCCCAGCTCGTTCAGCGCCATGGCCAGCAGTGCGATGCTGATCTGCTCGCCGGAGGCCAGCAGCATATCCATCTCACGCGCCGAGGGGTTATGGGTGATCTCCCCTGCCTTGGCGATCAGGTCATCGGTGGTGTCGCCCTGTGCGGAGACTACCACCACTACGTCATTGCCCGCGTTGTGGGTGTTGGCCACGATCCGCGCAACGTTGAAGATACGGTCACGGTCCTTTACGGAAGAACCGCCGAATTTCTGTACGATCAACGCCATATCTTGTCACTCTCCTCTTTAACGCCCCGCGCTTGCGGGGGGCTTGCCGGGCGGAAGCGTTCTTGCACTTCCCTTACCCATTTATCATTCCACGGTTGCGCCGGTGTTATCGGCATCCAGCTGCAACAGTGTAAATGCTTCACATCCGTCCAGACCTTCCAGCAGCTCCAGACCTTTTTCCAGCTTGGAATAGAACTTTTCGGCCTCGGCCTTTTCTGCCACAGCCATGACCGTGCTGCCTGCACCGGACACATACACGGCCTTTGCGCCGCACAGCCGCGCCATATCGAACACCTCGCGGGAGCCGGGCATCAAGGGCATGCGATACTGCTGGTGCAGCTTATCCTCGGTGGCAATGGCCAGCAGGTCGTGCCGCCCCTCGCAGAAAGCTGCGGGCACCAGCGCCGCACGGGACAGGTTATACACCGCGTCCTTATGGGATACCTCTTTAGGCAGGGCTGCGCGGGCTGCCTCGGTCAGCAGCTTGTAGTCCGGCACGATGGCAGCAAAGCAGAGGCTTTCATCCACATTCCGCTTGACCGAATACACCTTGCCGTCCTCGAACACGCTGCTGGTCAGGCCGCCCAGTAGTGCCGGAGCCACGTTATCGGGGTGTCCCTCAATGGCAGTTGCCAGCGTGAGCAGCTCCTGCGTGTTGAGCACATCGCCCAGCATCCGGTTTGCGCCCAGCAGACCCGCGATAATGCAGGCCGAAGAAGAGCCCAGACCCCGTGCCATGGGGATGGGGTTCGTCTGGGTGATCTTGAGGGGCGGGATCTGCTTGCCAACCTTTTCGAACAGGCCCTTGGCGGAGCGGTACACGAGATTCGACTCGCCCCGGGGGATGCGGGTGCCGTCCGATGCCGAGATCTCCAGCACCTCGCTGTCCTCAAAGGTGACTGTGTTGTACAACGTAACTGCCAGACCCAGCGCATCGAAGCCGGAGCCTACATTGGCGCTGGTGGCAGGGACTGAAACCTTGATCTTCATTGCCGCAGTTCCTTTCCGTTACACTTCCTCGGGCAGACGCTTGAGCACCAGCTTCACGCTGCCGCCCACGGCCTCCACCTTGCGCGCGGCCTCTGCCAGCGCACGCTCATCGGCGCGCTTCACAAAGTAGGCGCAGCCCTCGTACCGCTCATCCACCACCTTGCCGTAGCCGTAGATGGCCTCCACCACAGCGGGTGCAATGCCCGCCACACGCACATAATATGCAGCAGGAGCCGGGTCGGTGAGCATGCCGTCCACCGGGTCCGCAGGCTGCCAGAACAGGCTGTCGTGCACCTGTGCGCCGTTTTTCAGCGCATCCACCACGTCTGCCACCACAGCGCTGGCGGTAGGCAGCTTGCCTGCGCCCTTGCCGTAGAACACCACATCGCCCAGCATATCGCCCTTGACCAGCACCGCGTTGAACACATCGTCCACGCTGGCCAGCTGGTTTGCCTTGGGCACCAGACACGGCTCTACACCGGCGGCCACGCTGCCGTCCTTGCCAAGCTTCATCCATGCGATCAGCTTGATAACGCAGCCCAGCTTTTCGGCGCTGGCCACATCGGCGGCGGTAATGGCGCGGATGCCCCGGGTGGGGATGTTCTGGGGGTAGATCTGGTGGCCGCACACCATGGAGGACAGGATGGCGATCTTGCGGCAGGCGTCGCGGCCGTCCACGTCATCGCTGGGGTCCTTGGTCTCTGCGTAACCCAGCTCCTGCGCAATTTGCAGCGCATCCTCAAAGCCCAGTCCCTCCCGCACCATCTTGGTGAGCATGAAGTTGGTGGTACCGTTCACGATGCCCTCCACCTCGGTGATGACGTTGGCCGCCAGGCACTGGTGCATGGGGGTGATGATGGGCGTACCGCCGCCCACAGAGGCCTCGAACAGGAAGGCGCAGCCGTGCTCCTTGGCCAGTGCCAGCAACTCTGCGCCGTAGGTGGCCACCATCTCCTTGTTGGAGGTGCACACGCTGCGGCCGCTCTCCAGACACGCCTTGACGTAGGGGTAAGCAAAGCGGGTACCGCCGATGGTCTCCACCACCACCTGGATCTCCGGGTCCTGCAGGATCACGTCGATATTCTTGACCACCAAAGGCTCCACCGGGTTGCCGGTAAAATCCTTCGGGTCCAGAATGTATTTTACCTCCACCGGTTCGCCAGCCCGGCGGGAGACGCTTGCAGCATTGTGGCACAGCACCTCGTATACGCCGCTGCCCACCGTGCCAAAGCCCAGAATTGCAATTTTAGCCATACTCTCTTTCCCTCGTTTCCTGTTTTGTTACAGGTTATACCCACAGCGCACACCCACGACCATGCGCTGGCGCGAAAGCTTTTCGGTCAGTTCCTCCGGGGACATCTGCATGGTATCGGTGCGGATGGTGACCGCCACCAGCGCAGCCCCATTCTCCGGGGTGGACTGGTTGATGGTCACAATACTGGCGCCTGCGGCGCTGATACCGGCCAGAAGGCTTTGCAGCGCACCGGTCTCGTCCCGCAGGGTGGCCATGACCGTGATGACCTCACGGCCGTTCTCTGAATCAAAAATACAATCCTTATACTTATAAAATGCACTGCGCGAAAGCTCTACGGCGCGGGTCGCAGCCGAAATGCTGCGGGCTTCGCCGCTGGCCAGCAGCTCCTTGGCGCGTACCACCTTGAGAAAAACCTCCGGCAGCACCTGCGCATCCACCAGATAAAAACGGCGTTCCAACTTGTTCACCTCTCAAACACAAGTGTTCTTGCAGAAAATATAATAGCATCCGAACCCCTGCAATGCAAGTGCCCGGATGCTATTTTGTCACTTTGTCCAGTTTTGTCTTGTGAAGTGCGCCCTGTCCTTGCCGGATTTTTCAGCAAAGGGGTGAAAAAGTACGATTTTTGTCCTTATTCCGTGTCCAGTGCACTGGTATCGGTGGGGATGACCGGCTGGGTTGGCACAGCATCGTCTGTGTTCTCGGCAGGGGCAGCAGCCTGCGGTGCGGCATGGGAATAGGTGCAGGTATCGGGCAGGTCATCGGCACGGTAGTAGCCCACGGCAGTGCTCGGGCAGCCTGCACCGGCCAGCAATCCGCTCTGGGTGCAGTAACGGCGCTCCACCACGCCTGCGGAGGCGGGGAATGCCTTATAGGGCAGGTCTGCCTGTGCCTGCTCCATCAGTGCCTTCCACGCCATAACACAGGTGCGGGTCTTGGCTTGCTGCTTGGACAGGGTCTTGGTCATATCGTAAGGTGCATCATATCCCCACCACACAGCGGTGACATAGTAGGGTGTGCCGCCCACGAACCACAGATCCTTTTCGTCGCTGGCAGTACCAGTCTTACCAAAGGCCTCCATGCCGTTGGAGTTGGGGTAGCGGCCGCTGGCAGTACCTACGCTGGAGAACAGAACGTTCTTCAGCAGACGGTTCATGACATAAGCGGTATCGGGGGTCAGTGCCTGATAGCTGGTGGCGTTGTTTTCCAGATAGATGTTGCCTTCCCGGTCCAGCACACGGGTGTACAGGTGCGGGGTGGTGTACTCGCCGTCATAGAAGATCTGGAAGGCTGCGGCCAGCGCCATGGGCGTAACGCCCTTGGTCTGGCTGCCCATAACCATCTGCGCCAGACCCACGTCGTTGGTGGGGTCCAGCGTATTCAGTTGCAGAGTGTTGTAGACGAAGTTGAAGATATTGCTTGCGCCCACAAGGTCGCCCACGCGGACTGCGATGGTATTCAGCGAGCGGGCAAGGCCGTTCCACAGCGGGAGATCGCTGCCGTCGCCATAGTTGCCGCCGTAGTTGCGCGGCCAGCTGCGCCATGCGTTGGGGTAAGCGCGGAGCTGCTTGTCGGAGAGCCCCATCAGGCCATTCTTGCGGCAGTAGTCCTCGTCCCGGATGATCATATCCTGCTTCTGGTACAGGGGGGAGTTGTTGAGCATGGTGGACCAGTTGACCAGACCGTACTCAATGCCCAGCGCATAGGCACCGATGGGCTTGATGGTAGAACCGGTCTGCCGCTCCACATTATAGGCGCGGTTCAGGGAAAGGCTCTTGGTCTTTTCGCCCAGGCCGCCCGCAATGGCCAGCACGTTGCCGTCATAGTCCAGCGTGACCATAGCAGCCTGCGTGCGCACGTTGCGGTAATAGTAGACGGTGCCATCTTCGCCGGTGCGGGTCTTGGGGGTACCGTCCTCGTTGAACACCTGCACATCATCGTCCGAAATAGAGGTGACCTCTTCCTCATGCCAGCCCGCCGGGAAGTAGGCATCGTCGGTGTTCAGCATCAGGTTTTCCATCTGGGACTGCAGCTTGGTGTTGACAGTGGCTTCGATAGTAAAGCCGCCGGTGTAGAGCAGCTTTTGCGCCTCGGACTCGCTGATGCCCTCCTTGGTCATGATGTCCTGCACGACCTCGTTGAACAGTGCATCGGTGAAGTAGGAGGTGACGGTGCTGGGCTTTTTGCCGCTGTCTTCTTCGGCCAGCACAAGGGGCTGTGCAGCGCCGTTGCGGTAGTCCTCCTCGCTGATCACTCCCTGCTGCCACATATTGTACATGATGAAGTTGCGGCGGTGGATCAGATTTTCGGGGTTCGTATAGGGGTTATAGTTGGTGGGGTTTTTGGTAATAGAAGCAATGGTAGCGCACTCCCACAGGCTCAGCTGGCTGACGTCCTTGTTGAAGTACTCGTTGGCCGCCGTCTGCACACCCTGAATGGTGCCGGTAAAGCTGATGGTGTTCAGGTAAGCCTCCAGAATGGTCTCCTTGGAGTAGCTGCGGCTCAGGCAGAGGGCGCGGTAGATCTCGCGCACCTTGCGCAATGCGCCATCGATACCGCTGGCGCTGTTGTCATCGGTCAGGTTCTTGATGAGCTGCTGTTCCAGTGTGGATGCGCCCTGCTTGGAGCTGTAAATAGGCAGCAGATACTCATTGATCATTGCGCCGATGGTGCGCTTGAAGTTGACGCCGGGCTCTGAGTAGAAGTCCTTATCCTCGGTGCAGATGAAGGCATACTGCAAATTGGAGGGGATCTGCTCAAGGTCTGCCCAAACGCGGTGGCTGTTGGAGGAGCGCAGGGTGGCATACTCCACCTGTGCGCCGGTATCCGGGTCGGTGGCTACCACCATACTGGACTGGCTCAGCTGAATGTTGTCCAGGTCCAGCAGGTCACCGTCGTTGGCAGTAGCCTGCACCACATAGAACACCATGCCCACGGCCACCACGCTGCCCAGCATGATGCCAAGGCAGAGCACCGTAGCGACGGTGCGGCCAATGAACCGCAGAATGGGATGCTTGCTCTTTTCCTTTGGCGGCTTGGGGCTTTTGGGTGCCTTGGGCGCGCGGGTACGGTTTTCCACTGCGGAGTGTACCTCGCGGCGGCTCTGGGAAACATTGACCTTACGTCCCACCGGGCGGGCAGGCTGCTCCTCGCCGCCCCGGTGGATCTTTCTCATCTCATTGTTGGAGATAGGGATCGCCTCCTGACATTTCAAGACTGTTGCCGGGCATAGCTGCACCGGGCTTTATCCACAACGTTTGTGACACGAAATTTCAAACTGCAATACCATATTATAGCACGCAAGCCCCAGCCGGGCAAGAACCAATCTTTGCGCGCTGAGCAGATATAAATAGTATAACACACTCTCTTGTGGAAAGTACAGTATCTGCGTGTGAAAATTGTCTGCCATCCGCCAAAATGGGGCATACTTACCGGGGAAGGGAGTGTTTTTTATGCGCAAGCTGTCTGTCTGCCTGTTCTACGGGCTTTGCGTATTCACCATTGTATTCAGTCTGTTCTGGATGGCGCTGCCAAAGCTGCCGCTGTCCCAAAGCCCCGCCGGGTCTGAGACCGACCCCGCCTCTCCCCTGAGCCTTGCCGCGCAGGCAGTGCCCCAGACGGACACCGCCCGCTACTGCCTGCAAGACAGCGGCGGGCGGGTGGCGGTGTACACCTGCCGCGCCGACGGCACCCCGGGCACCCTGATCCGCGTGACCGGCATCTACACCAATCTTCTGCCCGAAAACGACGCCTTACGCATCAAGCGCGGGCTCGTGGTCAACAGCCCCCGGGAACTGGACCTGCTGCTGGAAGATCTGGGGGAATAAATGCAATGAGCCGCTGCACGATGTGCAGCGGCTCATTGCATTTATATGATTCAGGCTTCCATTTCTTCCAGCGGCACAAGGTATTCCTTGCGGCACTGCTCGTACTCCAGCATATAGTCCTTGCTGGGGCTGTGGTGCATGATGTTTTTCAGGGTGTGAGAGTCGTAATCATCGCCGGCCTCCATGCCCACCATGCGCACCGCAATGTTGGAGCAGTGGTCGGAGATACGCTCGGCGTTGTTCAGCACATCCAGGAACACCACGCCGGTGTCGATGGAGCAGATCCCGTCCTTCAGACGGCGGATGTGCTGGTCGCGCAGACGCTCCACCATCACGTCAATGATTTCCTCCAGCGGCTCCACCTGTGCAGCCTTCTGAACATCATCGTTTTCAAAGGCCTCGTCCGTCAGCGCCAGAATGCGCTCCAATGCGGCATCCAGCAATTGCAGTTCCTTTTTGGCGCTCTCGCTGAAGCTGGCTTCCTTGTCGTACAGCTCCTCGGCCTTTTCCATGATGTTCACGGCATAGTCGCCGATACGCTCGAACTCGGTGACAAAATTCAGCAGCTCGGTCACCGCGTGGCTTTCGTCGTCGCCCAGCTCCTGATCTGTCAGCTTGATCAGATAGTTGGTGATCTCCACCTCCATGCGGTCGATCAGGTTCTCGCGCACCTTAATGGCGCTCACGGTCTCCTCGTCCATCTTCAAAAGCAGCGGCGCGGCCAGACCCACGTTGCGGGCGGCGCGGCGGGACATCTTGATCACCGCATTCTTCGCCTGCTGCAAAGCCACAGCTGGGCTCTTGTACAGACGCTCGTCCAGCACCGGCATGCTCAGCTCCTGTGCTTCCTCCACGCTGCTGGGCACCGTGAGCATCGCCAAGCGGCTCAGCACTCCGCTGCAAGGCAGGAACAGCAGCATGGCGCATACGCTGGACAAAGTATGGATGTTTGCAATGGAGCTCTTGTTCATCACATCGCCCCACATGGGGATGCCGATGGTGAACTGCACCGCATAGATCAGCGCCAGCAGGATCACGCTGCCGATGACGTTGAAGTACAGGTGGATGAGCGCTGCCCGCTTACCATCCTTGGAAGAGCCGCCGATGGTGAGCAGCGGGGTGAACGCCGTACCGATATGCGCACCCAGAATGATGGGAATGGCAGAGCTGAAGGTGACAAGCCCTGTGCTGGACAGTGCCTGCAGAATACCCACCGAAGCGGAGGAGGACTGGATGATCACGGTGACCACCACGCCCACCAGAACGCCCAGAATGGGGTTGGTCATGGTGACAAACAGATTCTGAAAGACGGCGCTCTCCCGCAGGGGAGCAACGCCGGTATCCATCAGGCTCATGCCGGTAAACAGAATGCCGAAGCCCAGCATGATCTGGCCGATATTCTTCTTTTTGGCATTGCGCAGGAACACATAAAAAATGCAGCCAATAAACGCCACCACGGGGGCAAAGGTCTTGGGCTGGATCAAGGTCAGCCACAGGCTGTCGCCTGAGATATCCGCCATGCGGATCAACTGACCTGTTACCGTAGTACCAATATTTGCACCCATGATCACGCCTACCGACTGCGTCAGTGTCATGATACCGGAGTTGACCAGACCGACACAAATAACCACCGTACCAGCCGACGACTGGATGACGCCGGTGATCAGTGTGCCGAAGATCACGCCTTTGATGGTAGAGGAGGTAAGCTTTTGCAATACGCCCTGCATCTTGCCGCCTGCCAGCTTTTCCAGACCGGCGCCCATGATGGACATGCCGTACAGGAACAGCGCAACGCCGCCCAGCAGAGAGGTAATGTGTGTGATATCCATAACGATACTCCTAATATGAAACTTCCCTTTTAATCCTTTACAGCACACAGCCGCCGGAACCTTGCACGCGCAACGCCTGCCCTGTTCCGGAAGCCGCTTATTTTTATTATACCATCAAAGGGGGCGTCTCAACAAGGTTTATTTTACAGGAAAGTTACTTTTTTTACACATTCCGCAACATATTTCCGGGCGGCAAACAAAAAGATTTCCGTTATTTTACATACATTTTACATTCAGCTTTCCCAGATGCGATATGCCGCCGCTTACCCGGCCAGCTCTTCCATGGCCTCCCGCACTGTGTCGGCCGAAAACAGGAACACACCACTGCCGGTGTATACCTCCACATGACTGCCCACATAACGCAACTCAAAATCCTTCATGGTGTTTCCCTCCTGTGTTTCTGTTTTGTTCCGGGGCTTTCCCGGTGAACACAGTATCGCATAATTCAGATACCATAAAAAGGACTTTCAAAGGTTTTTGCGGACTTTTTGCGTAAAAAACAGCGTATGCTCCCCAGTCTGCTCACGCTGTACACGGCCATTTTCCTCGGAGATCAGGTCTTTGGCAGTCCCCGCAGCGCCGCGTTTCCGCAGGAAACAAGCACCGGAGCTGCCGTTTTCCGGCACGACCCCCTCCTGTGAAAATGGGATAGCGGAGCGTCCGCAGACGCTCCGCTATCCCGAAATTAAAAATAAATTTTCCGCTGATAATGGCTAGAGCAAAGCGGAAGCCCTTCCAAATCATCCTGCTGCGCAGAGCATTATTCTGCCGCGTCCGTCACACGGACGGGGTAGCCTTTCCGCACACAGCGCACCGCGTAGCGGGAACCGCCGCCGGAGGTGCAGGTGAACAGGGTCAGATCCCAGTTGTCCGTCTCGGTATCGGTGGTCATCTCCTCGATCTGGGTGGGGCGCAAAGTCTCCACGCTCTCCACCTCATAGCTCCAGCGCAGACCGTCCGCATCCGTAAAATAGACCGAGCTGCCGATGGCCAGCCACTTGATGGGGCTGAAGTGCATTGCGTAGTTGTGGCCGCAGATCACAAGATCATCGCCATAGGTGGTGCCGCTGTACCGCCCGGGGGCGATCTTCAGCCCGGCGTAGCTCCACTGCGCCATCACCGGCAGCTCCCGTTCTACCGCCGGGATGGAAAGCACCCCGATGTAGTCCCGCCCTTCCACCTCCACGGTGGTCATCTCCTGCGTCGGGTCCAACACCGGCTGCGGGGCTGCAGTCTCGTTTTCCTGCTGGTGCTCCGTAATGGTCTTTTGCATGGTCTGCTCCAGCTCGCCCAATACTTCCTGCGAAGCCTTTTCTGCCCGGGCGGCATCCCACCGGTTGTAGCCCAGCAACCCAGCGGCGCATAAGATCAGCACCGCGCCCAGCACCATGCACAGCCTGCCGATTTTCCGTTTCATTGCATTCCGTCCTTTATATATAATAGTATCGTCTGCTTCAGTATACCATTCCCCGCTCCGGTTTACAACCGTTCTTGCGGTCGTTTTTTATCGGGCAGCAGCGCGCAGACCAGTCGCACCATCTGCCCGGTCAGGGGCAGCCACACCAGCGCGCACAGTACGTTGAATAAGGTGTGTGCGTTGGCGATCTGCCGGGCGATCACGGCGCACTCCGCCCCTGCGGGCGAGCACAGCCGCACCAGCGCCGCAAAGGGCTGCAGCAGTGCGCAACACACCGCCGCTCCGCTCAGGTTAAAAATGGCGTGGGCTGCCGCCACCCGCTTGGCGTCTCTTCCCTGCCCGATGGCGGCAAGCACCGCCGTGATGGTGGTGCCGATGTTATCCCCCAGCAAAATGGGAATGGCCGCCGTCAGCCCCAGCAGGCTGTGCACGCCGTCTGCCCCGGGCTGCGCCGCCATGCTTTGCAGCAGCGCCACTGTGGCAGAGCTGCTTTGCACCGTTAAGGTCATGCAGACGCCCGCCAGCAGCCCATGCAGGGGACTTTGCTGCACCCGGGCAAGCTCCAGCCGGAACAGAGGGCTTTGCAGCAGCGGTTCCATGGCGCTGCGCATCACAGTGACGCCTTCGAACAGCAGTCCAAAGCCGAACACTGCCTCGCCCACGCAGCGGCCCCGCCAGCCTTTACAGGCCAGACAGAGCAGCACCCCGCCAAACAGCAGCAGATACCGCCAGCTTTCCACCCGGAACGCCAGCAGCTGCGCCGTGACCGTTGTGCCGATATTTGCCCCGAATACCACCGGCACCGCCTGCCGCAGCTGCAACAGCCCCGCCGCCAGAAAGGCAATCACCATGACCGTGACCGCCGAGCTGCTTTGCAGCACCGCCGTTACCGCAGCACCGGTCAGCAGTCCTGCCGCCGGGTTTGCGGTGCACCGCGCCAGCAGGCTGCGCAGACGCCTGCCCGCTCCCTGCTGCACCGCCCGACACAGGCTGTCCGTCCCGTATAAAAACAGCGCCAATCCGCCGAATACCTGTAACAACACTTGGAATCCCTGCTCCATCTGCACCCTCCGTTTCTGCCTGTCCTTTATTTTTATGCAGCGAGAGCCGGTTTGCGCATTGACAAAACCTACAAGTTTTTTGTGAATTTTTGTTTAATATTTCCCTATTCCCTTGCAATCCGGCTGCAAAAGGAATATGCTTATCAGGCGTTAATACTTAACAACTGTTAAGTATCCAAAAAATGCAAACGAGGAGGGACTGTCGTGTCCGAGCCAAGCACCCCCAGCTTTCAGGGGATGTGCCACTTTATCGGGCAGCTGAGCAAGGCATCCAAGACCGGAATGCGGGCGGCGCTGGCCGATTGCCCCAAATGCCACTTCAATATGCTGGAAGGCCTGCTGCACGCCATCAACTGTCACGGAAAGGACGGTGCCATTTATGTCTCCGACCTTGCCCGGGAGATCCGACAGCCGCTGCCGGCGGTCTCGCGCGGGCTGCGGCTCATGGAGCAGGACGGCACTGTGGTGCGGGAACCGGACCCCGCCGACCGCCGCAAAACGCTGGTGCGCATCACCCCCAAGGGGTACGAGCTGTGCCACCAGTGTGAGCAGGCTCTGCGCAACTACTTTGCCAGCGTGCTGGCACGGTTAGAGCCGGAGCAGGCAGCCCAGATGGACGCGCTGCGCGGCGCGCTGATGGATGCCATTCTTGCGGAAAATGCCGCGCGCAACATTGACCCGAAGGGAGAAACGAACCATGACAAAGATCTTTAAGCAGCTGGCCCGGCACTGGGCAGTCTGCCTTGTGGTGTTCGCACTGCTGTTCGTGCAGGCGTACTGCGACCTTGCCCTGCCGGACTACACCAGCAAGATCGTGGACACCGGCATCCAGCAGGGCGGCATTGAAAGCCCCCTGCCCCAGACGGTGCGCCAGAGTACGCTGGACGCGCTGAGCCTGCTGATGAGCGAGGAGGATGCGCAGAAGCTGCAAAACGCCTACCAGTACTACCTGCAGGACGATGGCGTATTGCAGCTGCGCTCCGACCTGACCGAGGACGAGCGCACCGCACTGGAAGAGGCCGTGACCACCCCGGACATCGTGCTGTATATGGCTGCCGCACAGGCCGCCAACACCCCCGCCGGGCAGAACAGCATGGGCATGACCGGCCTTGCCGAGACGCCCTCTGCCGCTGCGGACGCGGACACTGAAACCGCCACCCCTACGGCAGCGGATCTTGACACCGTTTGCAGCCAGTTTGCCGCCATGAGCCAGATGCCCGGCTTTGACCGCAGTATGCTGCAAAAGCAGCTGGACGGTGCCATGAGCCAGCTGGACAGCACCCTGCTGGAAAACCTGAAAAGCCAGTCTTTGCTGCTGGTGCAGCTGGAATACGAGGCGCAGGGCGTTGCGCAGGATGTGCAGATGGGTTACCTCTTCCGGGTGGGCGGCCAGATGCTGGCGCTCACCCTGCTGATGGTAGCCGTGGCTGTGGCCGTTGGCTTCCTTGCCTCCCGGGTATCCGCCGCCATCGGCCGCGACCTGCGCCGGGAGACCTTCTCCAGCGTTATCGGCTTCTCCAATGCAGAGATTGAGAACTTCTCCACCGCCTCCCTCATCACCCGCACCACCAACGATATCCAGCAGGTGCAGTTCGTCTGCGTCATCCTGCTGCGCATGGTGGCCTACGCGCCCATTCTGGGCATTGGCGGCGTGCTGCACGTTGTGGGCAGCAGCAGCGGCCTTTCCTGGATCGTGGTGCTGGACGTGGCACTGCTCTTGTTGCTGCTGCTCTTCCTGATGAGCGTTGCCATGCCAAAATTCAAGGTGATGCAGCAGCTGGTGGACCGGCTGAATCTGGTCAGCCGCGAGATCTTGACCGGCATCATGCCGGTGCGCGCCTTCAGCCGCGAAAAATTTGAGGAGCAGCGCTTTGACAAGGCCAACCGGGAGCTGATGGGCACCCAGCTGTTCACCAACCGCGCTATGGTGGCTATGATGCCCTTTATGACCCTGATCATGAACGGCACCAGCCTGCTCATCGTCTGGTTCGGCGGCAAGGCCATGGATGCCGGCACTATGCAGGTGGGCGAAATGATTGCCTTTATCACCTACACCATGCAGATCGTCATGTCCTTCCTGATGCTGGCCATGGTGGCCGTCATGCTGCCCCGCGCCGGTGTGGCTGCGGAGCGCATCGACGAGGTGATTCGCACCAAAGCCACCATCAACGACCCGGACGAAGCTGCTGCAAAGCCCGCGCAGGAGCACGAAGACTGGCAGGGCGTGGTGCAGTTCGAGGATGTGAGCTTCCGTTACCCCGGTGCAGACAGCGATGCGCTGGAGCACATCAGCTTTACCGCAAAGCCCGGCGAGACCACCGCCATCATCGGCTCCACCGGCTGCGGCAAGTCCACCCTGCTCAACCTGATCCCCCGCTTTTACGATGTGACCGGCGGCAAGGTGACCGTGGACGGCATTGACGTGCGCGAGATGCCGCAGGCACAGCTGCACGACCTGCTGGGCTATGTGCCCCAGAAGGGTGTGCTGTTCAGCGGCACCATTGACAGCAACCTGAAATTCGGCGGCGAGGATATCACCGACGCACAGGTGCACAAAGCCGCCGCCATTGCACAGGCCACTGATTTTATCGAGGCAAAGCCCGAGGGCTACCAAAGCCCCATTGCACAGGGCGGCTCCAACGTATCCGGCGGCCAGAAGCAGCGGCTTTCCATTGCCCGGGCAATTGCCAAGGACCCCAAGGTCTATCTGTTTGACGACAGCTTCTCGGCGCTGGACTACAAGACCGATGTAACCCTGCGCCGCGCTTTGAAGGCACAGACCGACAACGCCACCGTGATCATTGTGGCACAGCGCATTTCCACCGTGCTGCACGCAAACCAGATCCTTGTACTGGACGAAGGCAGGCTGGTGGGCAAGGGCACCCACGCCCAGCTGATGGTCAGTTGCCCGGAATATCAGGAGATCGCCCGCAGCCAGCTGAGCCAGAAGGAGCTGGCGCTGGATACCCTGAATACAGAAAAGGAGGGTGAGTGATATGCCCAGACCCGGACGTCCCACCACTGAGCGCGCCAAGAACTTTAAAGGCACGCTGCGGCAGCTCATCCGCACTATGAGCCACTACAAGCTGCCCCTTGCGGCAGCCATGCTGTTTGCTGTTCTGTCCACCATCTTCAACATTGCAGGCCCCAAGGTGCTGGCAAAAGCCACCACCGCCCTTGCCACCGGCTGGATCGCCCGGCTGCGCGGCACCGGCAGCATCGATTTTGTGTATATCGGCCGCATTCTGCTGTTTTTGCTGGGAATGTACCTGCTGAGCAGCGCCTTCAGCTTTATTCAGGGCTGGCTGATGACCGGCCTTTCCCAGAAGGTCTGCTACGACTTCCGCCGCCAGATCAGTGAAAAGATCAACCGCCTGCCGCTGGCGTACTTTGAAAAGCGCACCGTGGGCGAGGTGCTCTCCCGCATCACCAACGATGTGGACACACTGGGCCAGAGCTTGAACCAGAGCATCACCCAGCTGATCACCAGCGTGACCACCATGATCGGTGTGCTGGTGATGATGTTTTCCATCAGCCCCCGCATGACCCTGATTGCCCTGCTGATCTTACCGGTATCGCTGGCGCTGGTGCTGGTGGTGGTCAAGTTCAGCCAGAAGTACTTCAAGGCACAGCAGGCTACGCTGGGCGTGGTCAACGGTCAGGTCGAGGAGATCTACGCCGGCCACAATGTGGTCAAGGCGTTTAACCGCGAAGCCGTGGTACTGGCAGACTTCAACGCCGCCAACGATAAGCTGTACGAATCCGCATGGAAAAGCCAGTTCCTCTCGGGCCTTATGATGCCCATCATGAACTTTGTGGGCAACTTGGGCTATGTGGCAGTGGCCATCGTGGGCAGCATTTTTGCTGCAAACGGTGTTATCACCATTGGTGATATTCAGGCTTTTATCCAGTATGTCAAAAACTTTACCCAGCCCATCCAGCAGCTTTCGCAGGTGTCCAATATGCTGCAAAGCATGGCTGCTGCTGCCGAGCGCGTGTTCGAGTTTTTGAACGAGCCGGAGGAGGCGCAGTTGGCCGACCCTGCCCGCCGCGCCGACCCCGCCGACATTGACGGACAGGTCACCTTTGACCATGTGCGCTTCGGCTACACCCCGGACAAGACCGTCATCCACGACTTCAGCTGCACGGTGCAGCCCGGCCAGAAGGTAGCCATCGTGGGTCCCACCGGTGCGGGCAAGACCACCATGGTCAAGCTGCTGATGCGCTTTTACGATGTGGACGCCGGTTCTATCACCCTGAACGGCCACAATGTGCGGGACTTTGACCGCAGCGCCTTGCGCGAAGGCTTTGGCATGGTGCTGCAGGACACATGGCTGTTTAAGGGCACCATCATGGAGAACATCCGCTACGGCCGGCTGGACGCCACCGATGAAGAGGTGATTGCTGCCGCAAAGGCTGCCAACGCCGACCACTTTATCCGCACCCTGCCCGGCGGCTACCAGATGGAGCTGAACGAGGACGCCTCCAACGTCAGTCAGGGACAAAAGCAGCTGCTCACCATCGCCCGCACCATTCTGGCAGATAACCGCATCCTGATTTTGGACGAGGCTACCAGCAGCGTGGATACCCGCACCGAGCAGCGCATCCAGACCGCCATGGACCGCCTAATGGAGGGGCGCACCAGCTTTGTCATCGCCCACCGCCTTTCCACCATCCGGGATGCCGACCTCATCCTTGTGATGCGGGACGGCGACATTGTGGAGCAGGGCACCCACGACCAGCTGATCGAGGCAGGCGGCTTCTACGCTGACCTGTACAACAGCCAGTTTGAGGACGTGGTGGATTAAAGCACCTGTCGTCACAATATAATTGCAAAAAGAGCACCTGTCGCCTTTTTAGGGCAATAGGTGCTCTTTGTTTTACCCTCTCAGTCATCGCTGCGCGATGCCAGCTCCCCCCGAGAGGGGGGAGCTTTTCTACATCTGTCGGTGCCTGAGAGGGTTTTCGTCTTTTCTTTATGATTCCTCCACCGGTTCCAGCTTCAGGCCGAACAACTTTTCCGCAAGGGGCGGCAGCTGTTGCTGCAAGGCGCGGACATAGGCCATTACTACCGGATCCTCGCGCTCTTGCCCCAGCACAACGCCGAAGCGGTGTCCCCTGCCCCAGTCCAGTACCCGCACAAAACTGAGGTCCGGCCTGCGGTAATAGACCGCCGGGACCATCTTGAGTGCCGGGTCGCCGTAGGCCGCACTGCGGATACCGCCCACCGGCGTAAACTCCACCCCTCGGTCCATTCCCTCCTGCAGCAGGCTTGTTTCGTAGACAGTCTGGTACATCTCCTTGATGGGTAGCCAGCGATATTGCAATGCCTGTTCCAAGGTCAATCTGCCCACCGGCATATCAGCGGGCGGGTGGATGGGGATGCAAAGTTCTGGCATATAGAACAGCGGCACAAAGGTAAGCCCCTGCGCGTAGAACTCTGCACTTTCCAGCTGGAAGGAAAGATCCATCTCCCCTTTTTTCAGGCTGCGCCAGACCTCGCTGCGGTTGGCACACCACCCCAGAATGGAGGTATACTGCAGGCACAAGTCACTTGTCAGGGAAAACAAGTCGTATGCGAACATCCGCATTGCCTCATGGCAGCCTGCAATCACCAGATGCCGTTCCGGCGGTTTTTCCTGCTGTTGCACCGCGCGGGCGTGGCGCAACGCCTGCTGATACAGAGCCACCAGCTGCTTTGCCTTGGGGTAAAAATCCTGTCCCGCCGGGGTCAGCACCACCCGGCGGGGCACGTGCTGGAACAGCTCGAACTGCAGCTGCCCTTCCAGCGTGCGGATCTGCTGCGAAAGTGCCGACTGGGAAAGATACAGTGCCTCTGCCGCCGCAGAAAAGCTGTTCAGTTCCACGATCTTTACAAAGCCTTCCAGTGCGCTCTCGTTCATGCTTTTCTCCCTCCCGCAATACATTAGGTTTTCCTTAATTATAATATTCAAAACTCGAATTGTAAATAGTGCCCTTCTACGCTACAATTGTTAAGGATTCCGCAAAGTGCCTTTTACTTTGCTGCACGATAAGAAGGAACACAAAGAAGAACAAAAAGAAAGAGAGCGTACCTATGAACAAAATTTCCCGTAAGGGCTTTATCAAGATCGCCGCTGCCGCCGCCATGAGCGGTGTGACCGCCGGTGCTCTGGCTGCCTGCAATTCCGCTTCCGGTTCTGCCTCCACTTCCGGTGCTGCCGGTCAGTACATCCCCGGCACCTACGAGGGCACTGCCGAGGGTATTTCCTCCACCGTCAAGGTCACTATGACCTTCTCCGACAGCGCTGTCACCGACGTGGTGGTGGATACCTCCGGCGAGACCGCTTCCTTCGGCGCTGCCGCTGCCGATGAGCTGCGCGAGCAGCTGCTGGCTGCTGGTTCTGCCGAGATCGACGGTGTTTCCGGTTCTACCATCACCTCCGACGCCGTGATGAAGGCTGCCAAGAGCTGCTACGCACAGGCTAAGGGCGAGGCCGTGGTCTCCAGCGTGCAGCTGCCCACCGGCGATGAGAACGACTGGCTGGGCAAAGAGCCTGACATCGACGAGGCCGCCATCACCGAGACCGTGGACACCGACATCCTGATCGTGGGCGCTGGCAATGGCGGTATGTTCGCTGCCGCCTATGCGGCTGCCAACGGCCTGAACTTCCGTGTTATCGAGCAGAACGCCAACGTGCAGGACACCCGTCACTGATACGGCGCTGTTGATTCTGCTGCCGCTAAGGAAGCTGGCGAACCCGCCACCGATAAGGCAAAGCTGCTGAGCGAGATCTCCCGCTACGCCTCCGGCAAGTGCGACCAGCGCGTTGTCAAAACCTGGATCAACGAATCTGCTGCCATGCACGACTTTATGCGCAGCATTCTGGAAGATAAGTACGGCTGGGTGTGCGATTTCACCTCCGGCAGCGAGGCTGCATGGCCCGCAGAGAATGCCGAGCACAACACCGACTACCTCTACCCTGTGCAGGAGCACAACTACATGGCCAGCGAGAGCGCATCCGGTCTGCCCCGCAACGAGCTGCTGCTGCAGTACATTCAGGAGCTGGGCTACGATGTAGACTTCAAGACCAGCCTTGCCAAGCTGGAAAAGAACAGCGATGGCCGCATTACCGGCGTCATCGCCCAGAGCACCGAAGATGACCACTTCATCCGTTACAACGCCAATCAGGGCGTGCTGCTGGCCTGCGGCGGCTTTCCCGGCAACCCTTACATGATGGAACAGCTGGACCCGCTGGGCACCAGCGTGACCACCGCCTGCTCCTACTCCCCCGCCGACAAGGGCTACGGCATCCGTGCAGCAGTGTGGGCAGGCGCTAATCTGGACAAGGAAGCCGCTCCCATGCTGTTTGACCGCGGCATCGTTGCCCCCGGTGTGGATGCCGGTTATGTGGACAGCGACTCTGCCTTTGGCGGTAAGGCCTTCCCGGGCAAGATCCGCCAGTTCAACCCCGGCACCCAGCCTTTCCTGAAGGTGAACCGCAACGGCGAGCGCTTTGCCAACGAGAGCAGTCCCTACAACGATATCGTCTACGCCGCTGCCCACCAGCCGGGCCGCGTTTACGCCCAGATCAGCGATGCAAACTTCATCGAGGATGCAAAGCGCTTCCACACCATCGGCTGCTCTGCCCAGACCCGCAACCTCGGCGAGGACTACTTTGCTCAGCAGGTCGAGAACGGCGAGAAGGAGGGCTGCTTTTTCAAGGCCGATACCCTCGAGGAGCTGGCCGACAAGATGGGCTTTACCGGTGCGGCAAAGGACACCTTCCTTGCCACCGTGGAGCGCTACAACGAGCTGTACGATAAGCAGAACGACGAGGACTTCGGCAAGCCCGCTTACCGTCTGAGCGCCATCCGCACTGCTCCCTTCTACGGCTGCTGGCTGGGTGCCTCTCTGCTGACCACCGAGCAGGGCATCGCCATCAACGAAAAGGGTCAGGCTCTGGACACCAACAACCAGCCCATGGAGGGTCTGTACATCACCGGTGATATGTCCGGCAGCTTCTTTGCCAACAACTACCCCTGCCTGATGGCCGGTGTGGCTATGGGTCGTACCCTGACCTACGCCATGAAGGCTGTCAAGCAGATGGCCGGTCTGGAGAATGCCTGATAAAGCGCAGTTCTCCGACATACTCTAAGCGTTTCTTCTTTTCTTCTTTTTCATGTGAAGAGGGGCAGCCCGATTTGGGGCTGCCCCTCTTTGCGTTTTTGCCCCGCACACCCTCTACACAAATGCCCGCGATTGTGCTATGATAAGCGTGAAACCGGGCAGTTCATTCCCGCCCGGTCACAAGATCGAGGTGTTTGTACAAATGTCGGATATTCTGGATACCTTACGGCAGGAAGGGGTGGACCCCGCCCTGCTTACGGCGGTGCAGGAATACCGCGCCGCCCATCCGCTCAGCGAGGTGCTGCGCCCGCGCATCCCCGCCCCTGCCTTTACCTACTACGGCAAAGAGGTGTGGGAGCAGGCGCTGGCGGCCATCCTCTGCGGCGAAAACCTGCTGCTGGCCGGCGGCAAGGCCACCGGCAAAAACGTGCTGGCAGAAAACCTTGCCGCCGCCTTTGGCCGCCCCGCATGGGACATCTCTTTTCATGTAAACATGGATGCCGCCTCCCTGATCGGCATGGATACCTTTGCGGGCGGGCAGGTGGTGTTCCGTCCCGGGCCGGTGTACCGCTGCGCACAGTGCGGCGGCTTTGGCGTGCTGGACGAGATCAACATGGCCAAAAACGAGGCGCTGGCGGTGCTGCACGCGGTGCTGGACTTCCGCCGCGCCATCGACGTACCCGGTTACGACCGCATCCCGCTGGCCGAGGAGACCCGCTTTATTGCCACCATGAACTACGGCTACGCGGGCACCCGGGAGCTGAACGAGGCGCTTACCTCCCGCTTTGCAGTGGTGCAGATGCCTACCATCACGCAGGATAATCTGGAAAAGCTGCTGCGGGCGCAGTTCCCGGATCTTTCCGCAAAATATGTGCACCAGTTTGCACTGCTGTTTCTGGACCTGCAGAAAAAGTGCGACAGTGCCGAGATTTCCACCAAAGCGCTGGATCTGCGCGGTATGCTGGACGCGCTGCGGCTGATTCGGCGGGGCATCCCGGCCGGGGCGGCGCTGGATATGGGCATCACCAACAAGGCCTTTGACTCCTACGAGCAGGGGCTGATCCGGGACGTGATCGCCGCGCGCATCCCGGCCAAGCTGGATGCCGGAAAGCTGTTTGCCTGATGGACGCCCAAAGCTACACCGCGCAGGAGCGGCGTGCGGCCAATCAGGTCTGGGCCGCTGCCGGAGCCTACGGCTTTGAGCCGCTGTTTCTGGCCCATAACACAGACGGCACCATTGATTTTTACATGAACTGCATCGTAGGGCTGGTGCATAAATACTACGGTGATGCGCTGATCCGGGACATTTTTTCCGCTTGGGAGGGCGATGTGCGCCAGCCCATGCTGGACGATATGGCGTGGCTATATCTGGAAAACGCCGCATACCGGCTGGAGCTGCCCCGCCGCCCGGTGCTGGAGGCGCTGCGGTTTGCCCACGCAGACTACTTTTTTGCCATCCAGTACAAGCTTTCGCGGCAGGAGTGGATGGCGAAAAACCAGCTGGTGTACACCATGCAGGCTGCGCGCTGGCGCAAGGTTCTGGGACACACCGCCCCGGTCATGACCCCTTACGAGAGCAGCCTTGCCGCCGCGCTGGAGCCGGAGACCGTACCGGAACCAGCACAGCTCAAAAACGACCTGCTGGCGCTGTTTGCAAAATTTGCCCTGTTTGACGGCGAGGTACGTCAGAAGCCCGCGCTGCATCTGCGGCTGCAAGGCTTTTGGGCAAAGCTTGCTACCAAAACCATGCCCACCCAGATGATCAAGACCGACCGGGTGACAGTAGAGCATTCCGGCGCGGTGGATGCCACAGGCAGCGGGCTGGCGGTGGACAAGCGCCGGGCAAACATTACCCTGAAGCAACGCGCCGCGCAGGATCGCGCCTACATTGAAAGCTGCTTCGGGCGCTGCTTCTATCCGCCGGAGCAGCTGCGCAAGACTGAGCAGGAGTTGTGCACTGGGGTGCATTTGGGCTGTCACTTGTGGTTCAGCGCCGGTGTACCCAGCCCGGCGCAGGCACCCACCCCGGAAGCGCGGCAGCTGGCGCAGCAGGCCGAATTGCAGGCCGAACGCAACCGTGCCTACTACGCCAAAAATCAGGAGCTGCACCGCAGCGTGGTGCTGCGCCTTACCGAACAGATCCGCAACTGTATTCTGGTGCATCAGCAGCCCGACCAGCGGGTGGCACGCAGCGGCAACCTGTGCGCCGGGCGGGTGTGGCGCGCCCCTTACCTGAACGATAGCCGGGTGTTTTTGTGCCCGGAGGAGGAAAACTGCCCCGCCTTTACGGTGGACCTGCTGCTGGACGCCTCCGCCTCCCGCCTGCACTGTCAGGAGGTGATCGCGGCGCAGGGTGTCATTCTGGCCGAAAGCTTGGCCAACTGCGGTATTCCGGTGCGAGTAAGTGCCTTTAGCAGCCTGCGGGGCTACACGGTACTGCGGGTGCTGAAAGGCTTTGCTGACAAGAACCGGCAGAGCATCTTCCGGTACTTCGCCTCAGGTTGGAACCGGGACGGTCTGGCACTGCGAGCTGCGGGCGATCTGATCCGGTATGCCCCCGGCCCCGCCCCGCGTCACCTGATGATCCTGCTGACCGATGCCAGCCCCAACGACAGCCGCCGCATTCCGCCCACAGCAGAGAACCCGCTGGGCTGCGCCTACGAGGACGCCGCCGGTGTTACCGATACCGCCGCGCAGGTGCGCACCTTGCAGCGGCAGGGCGTGCGGGTGTCTGCCGTTTTTATGGGCGAGGACAGCAGCGCCGGTGCCGCCACGCAGATCTACGGCAAAAATATGGCGCGCATCCGCGGCATGGATCAGCTTGCCCGCGCTGCCGGGCGATTGATCCAGAACGAGATCAGGGAGCTTGGCGATTGAAGAAATATAAAATGACCCCTGTGGGAGCAACTCCTGCCTTAGCCGGCATCTCCCGCAGGGGTCATTTTTCACAACCGATTATCATAAAGCACAACCATGCTTTGAACTTTCGTTTGCTCTATGCCATAAACCTTTGCAAAATTTTGTCGTTTTGAAGAAACTTGCAGTTGTTTTTTCCTCAAAAGTATGCTATACTACGTTCAGAGAAGTTTTATACAACCTGTCGGTCCGATCACCCGGCTGGCGCTTTTACAACGTTTCGCTGTTTTCTTTTTAGAAAGGAGATCAATCATGGACGCTTCCCGTTATTTTGACGCCATGCACAACGCCATGTCCACCCTGCACGCCGGTGCACAGCTGCTGCTCACCATCCGTTTGCAGGACACCTGCGGCAACGATGCCTATCTTGAAGTAAAACAGCTGCCCGGAGAGCAGAGCGCCCTTGTGTGCTACTCCACCATGGGGCGGCGCTGCCTGAATTTTCAGCTGTTCCGCAAGGGCTGGCAGCTATGCCACAATGCCGATGGGCAGCTGATCGGACATTTTCCGTCCAGTGCCGACAGCCTGCTCAGCCAGACCGACTTCCGCGCCTACTGCCGGGAGGATCGGCTGGATGCCGCCCGCACCCAGCGCCTTGTGGAGGAACTGGGGCAGCGCGCCGGCACGAACTATGTTGGTATCATCCCGCAGAATGCCCGCACCGGCGCACAGATCACAGTCGAAAGCCACCTCGGCCGCGGCGCACGCTGGAGTTACTGGAGTCAGGACGCTTCCCCCTGCCTGCCGCTGGCTGCAATTTTGTACTGGTTGGCTGATTTTCTGGCCGGGAACGAGCGCCGCGCGTTGCAGTCTGACCCGCAGGCCGCTGCACTGGCTGCGCAGTGGCTGGCAAAGGACACTGCTGTGTTCTTCTGCCCCTCCCCTGCCCTGACGGTATCCTCTGCGACAGGTCATAGTGCCCCTGCTGCACGGCGCACCCACCCCGCGCCGGTACCTGCCGCACGCAGCAAGAGCTGGCAGAGCGTTCTGGCCGCCATGGCTGCGGTGTAAGCAAGACATCGTTATTTCAGCATGGTTTACATATAAAAGACGAGTGCTCGACAAAACCGAGCACTCGTCTTTTTTGCAGGGTAATAGCAAAAAAGCACCCCGCCAGCCGTTTCCGGTCAGCGGGGTGCTCAGTGCTTAAAAGTTACGGTTCAGCTTACGCTACGCAGCCCACAGGGGAGATCACTCCTCGATGTAGCCGTACTGCAGGTACCAGTAGCCGTAGGGGCTGTGCCAGGTGCCCTTCAGAGCGGGGCTCTGCAGCCAGTAGTCGTTGTAGTAAGCGATGGGCAGGCAGCCGGTATCCTCCATGAGGATGTCCTCAGCCTTGTGCAACTGTGCAAAGTGCTCGGAGACATCAGCAACGCGGGAAGCCTCGATAGCAGCATCGAACTCGGGGTTGGAGTACTTGCCATCGTTGTTGCCGTTACCGGAGCAGAACAGATCCAGCATGTTGGAGGGATCGTTGTAGTCCATGACCCAGCCGTTACGGGCAACATCGTACTCGCCTGCACGACGAGCGGCGGTGAAGGAGGACCACTCCATCTTGCTGATGGTCAGGGTGATGCCCAGATCGCTCCAAGCCTGCTGCAGGTACTCTGCCAGAGGCACATGGTAGCCGGCATCGTTGGTGCTGTACTCCAGAGTGGGGTAGCCCTCACCATTGGGGTAGCCAGCATCAGCCAGCAGCTTCTTAGCCTCGGCCAGATTAGCCTCGTAGTCAGCAGAGATGTAGGGAGCATTGCCATTGTCGTGGAAGTAACCGTTCTCGTCCACGATGCCAGGGCCAACGATGCTGTCAGCAGTGGAGTAGGTACCCTGCATGATGGTGTTGGCAACGTAGTCACGGTCGATAGCCAGGCTCAGAGCTCTACGGACCTTGGCATCCTTGAAGGCATCGCGCTTCAGGTTCAGGCTGACATAGTAGGTGCCCAGAATGGTGTCAACGTAGAAGTCGCCGCCATCCTCTGCCTTGGTCAGGCTGGGGATCTCGTCGGTGGGCACATCCTTGATCAGCTGAGCCTCGCCGCTGTTATAAGCAGCGAAGGAAGCAGAGGAGTCCTCCAGCAGCAGCAGGGTGATGCTCTCGGAAACGATCTTGGAGCTATCCCAGCCGCCAACATAGTTGGGGTTCTTGGTCAGAACGATACGCTCGGAGGGAGTCCACTCGGTGATCATGAAGGGACCGTTGCACACATAGGTATCGGGAGAGGTGCACCATGCATCGCCGTTGGCCTCAACGGTAGCCTTCTGCACAGGGCTCATAGCAGCAAAGGCAACGATCTTATCAAAGTAAGAGCAGGGGTAAGCCAGAACGATGGTCAGGGTCTTGCCGTCATCGCTTGCCTTCACGTTCAGAGCATCGAGGTTGGGCTCCACGGTGGGGTTGCCGTCTGCATCGGGGAAACCGGCAGCTTCTTCAAAGCCGTCGATCATGCCCAGGCAGGTCTCTGCGTAGGGAGCAGCGGTATCAGGATCAGCCATACGCTTGAAGCTGTACTCGAAGTCCTTAGCGTTCAGGTCGGTGCCATCGCTCCACTTCAGGCCGTCACGCATGGTGAAGGTCCAGGTCAGGCCGTCCTCGCTGGTGGTCCAGCTCTCAGCCTGACCAGGGACAGCCTCGTTGTTCTCGTTGATGATCAGCAGGGTCTCGAAGACGGTGATGATGGTGTTGCCGCCATCCACAGCGCTGTTCAGAGCGGGGTCCAGAGTCTCGGGGTTAGAACCGTACTGGACGGTAAAACCAGCGGTAGAGACACTGCCGGTAGAAGAACCAGCAGAAGAAGCAGTGCCGGAGGTTGCGGTAGAACCGGACTTGCTGCCGCCACAGGCTGCCAGACCCAGAGCAGCGGCACCCACGCCTGCAACCTTGAGGAAATTACGACGAGAAATGCGTTTCATAATAATATCCTTCCCTTGTATCAAATTTTGAGTGTGCCAGGTTCCCCCAGCCGCCTCTATATTCGATCCGGTGCAAATGTACACCGGAGGAACACGAATGATTATAATGCGTTCTCATGCCGGTTACAAGTCCAAAACCTGGACTGTAACCATTTTGTGACAACATTTCAGCGCTAAGTTGAGTTACTTTCACCTTTTACTAGTGTGAAGTGTTCTCACTTCACGCGGTCAAGGTGATGGCAGGCTGCCCAGTGGCCGGTGGAGACCTCCTTGAACTCGGGCACCTCGTTGGCGCACTGCTCGTCTGCATAGGGGCAGCGGGTGCGGAAACGGCAGCCGGACGGCGGGTTCAGGGGGCTGGGCACATCGCCCTGCAGCACGATACGCTTGGACTGGCGAGCCGTAATGGGGTCTGCCACCGGAATTGCGGAGATCAGGCTGCGGGTGTAGGGGTGGATGCTGTGGGTGATCAGCTCGTAGCTGTCGGCCAGCTCCACCATCTTGCCCAGATACATCACGCCGATGCGGTTGGAGATGTGCTTCACAACGCTCAGGTCATGGGCGATGAACAGGTAGGTCAGACCCATCTCCTGCTGCAGATCCTCGAACATATTGACGACCTGTGCCTGAATGGAAACGTCCAGTGCAGAGACAGGCTCGTCACAAACGATGAACTCGGGGTTCACGGCCAGTGCACGGGCAATGCCCACGCGCTGACGCTGACCGCCGGAGAACTCGTGGCAGTAGCGGTTTGCGTGCTCGCTGTTCAGGCCAACGCGCTCCAGCAGAGCGATGATCTTATCGTGGCGGTCCTTTTCGTTCTCAGCCAGATGATGGATATCAATGCCCTCACCCACGATGTCGCCAATGGTCATGCGGGGATCCAGACTTGCGTAGGGATCCTGAAAAACGATCTGCATCCGGCGGCGATAGGGCAGCATATCCACTGCGATCTTGTTGTCCTTATCGAACAGCAGGTTGCCGTCGTAGTAGATCTTGCCGCCGGTGGGCTCGTACAGGCGCAGCAGGGTGCGGCCGGTAGTGGTCTTGCCACAGCCGGACTCGCCCACCAGACCAAGGGTCTCGCCCTTGCGGATGGCAAAGCTTACGTCATCCACAGCCTGAACATACTTGCGGTTCTTGCCCACACCGCCGGCGGGGAAATACTGCTGCAGGTGCTGGACTTCAACCAGCGTCTTGTGTTCACTCATTCTGCCTTTTCCCCTTTCTCAAATTCAGCCTTCTGCTGCAGCCAGCAGTAGGTATAGTGGGTATCGCTGAGCTCGGTGCGCGGAGGCATCTTGCTCAGACAGATCTTCATGCAGTTCTTGCAGCGGGGCGCAAAGGGGCAGCCGGCCGGCGGATTCAGCAGGTCCACAGGGGTACCCTCGATGGGCACAAGGCGCTCGTGCTCTGCGGTGTTCAGCTTGGGAATGGAGTTGATCAGACCCTTGGTGTACTCGTGACCCGGCTGGTAGAAGATCTCGTCGGTGGTGCCGTACTCCACAATGTGGCCGGCGTACATGACGGCGATCTTCTCGCACATGGAAGCCACGACACCCAGATCGTGGGTGATCATGATGATGCTCATGCCCAGCTTCTTGCGCAGATCCTGCATCAATTCAAGGATCTGTGCCTGAATGGTCACGTCCAGTGCGGTGGTGGGCTCGTCGGCGATCAGCAGCTTGGGCTCACAGGCCAGTGCAATGGCGATCATCACGCGCTGGCGCATACCGCCGGACAGCTCGTGGGGGTACTGCTTCAGGCGCTTTTCAGGCTCATTGATGCCGACCAGCTCCAGCAGTTCCTTGGCGCGTGCCCATGCATCGGCCTTATTCTTATCGGTGTGCAGGCGGATGACCTCCACGATCTGGTTGCCGATGGTGTACACCGGGTTCAGGCTGGTCATGGGGTCCTGGAAGATGATGGAGACCTCGTTGCCGCGGATCTTGCGGAAGTCCTTCTCCTTCATGTTCTCGATCTCGTGGCCGTTGAACCACACCTTACCGCCCACCAGCTTACCGGGGTAAGCGGTCAGGCCCATAACGGAGTAGGCGGTGACCGACTTACCGGAGCCGGACTCACCTACAACGCCCAGAACATCGCCCTGATTCATGGTAAAGGAAACGCCGTTCAGTGCCTTTACTTCGCCCGCGGGGGTGAAGAAAGAAAGGCGCTCATCTTTGATATCAAGAATTTTCTCGCTCATTTCTGTTCACCTCATCAATTCTTCAGCTTCGGGTCAAAGGCATCGCGCAGGCCATCGCCGAACAGGTTGAACACAAGGATCATCACGCTGATCATCAGTGCGGGGGCGATCAGCAGATGGGGATAGGTGTTCATGCCCTTAACAGCATCGGTAGCCAGAGAACCCAGAGAGGGCAGCGGAGCTGCAACACCCAGACCGATGAAGCTCAGGTAGCTCTCGGTGAAGATGGAGGCCGGGATCTGCAGGGTGGTGGTAACAATCAGAGTACCAATGCAGTTGGTAAGCAGATGCTTTTTGATGATACGGCCGCTGGATGCGCCCAGTGCGCGGGCAGCGGTAACATACTCGCTCTCCTTCAGGATCAGGATCTGGCTGCGGACGATACGCGCCATGCCGACCCAGTACAGCAGAGCAAAGATGATGAAGATGGAGATCATGTTGGGGCCCAGCGTCTGCATCCACTTAAAGCCAGGCTGTGTGGACAGCTTGTCCAGCGGGTCCTTCAGGGCCATGCCCAGCAGGATGATCAGCAGAATATCGGGGATGGTGTACAGAATATCTGTAATACGCATCATGATATTATCCACCCAGCCGCCGGCAAAGGCGGAAACTGCGCCGTAGGTAGCGCCGATGATCAGCACCAGCACAGAGGCGATCAGACCGACAGACAGGCTGACGCGGGTGCCCATCATGATACGCACCGCAAAGTCACGGCCCATACGGTCGGTGCCCAGAATGTGCGGGAACACCTTTTCGCCGGCATCGATGCGGGCCTGCTCAGCGGCAGAGTACTCGAACGGTGCCAGATTGTTGCTGCCCTTCACCTGCTCGGAGTAGCTGTAGGGCCACACGGCGGGCAGAATGTAGGCAAAGATAGCAATGGCAATGATGAACACAAAGCTGACCATGGCGATCTTGTTTTTCTTCAGGCGGCGGATACCGTCCTTCCAGAAGTTGACGCTCTCGCGCATGACCACCAGACTCTGCTTTTCCTCATTGCTGGCGGGCAGAAAATCCTCCGCATTGAGCTGCAGGCTGAGCGGATTCTTTTTAATGTTTTCCATGAAAATCGCTCCTCTCTTACTTCAGCTTGATACGCGGGTCGATGATCTTGTACAGGATATCCACGATCACGTTTGCAATAATGACCATGCTGGACAGCAGAATGGTGGTGCCCATGATCATGGTGTAGTCACGGTTGGTGATGGCAGACACGAAGTCGCGGCCCAGACCGGGCACGGAGAAGATCTT